>WBZR01000835.1_pt1 | contig 44771 bp, 65 predicted proteins | sample 5204231 | NCBI WGS metagenome assembly WBZR01 (sample SAMN12412403, study PRJNA552823) | activated sludge metagenome | isolation source: activated sludge from anammox sidestream of wastewater treatment plant... | place: USA: Virginia | collected 2017-08 | reverse complement strand
GAGTTCGTCGAAGCGACACAAAGGCAAAAAAGAGCCTAGATTCCTTGGGTTTTCCTTTGTGACCGTCGTGTCCTTTGTGTTTGAAAAAAAGGTTTCCCGTTAAAAACGGTAGAGCCAGAAAACTTTTTTATCTTGGCGACCTTGGCGCGCTTTGCGGTAAATATCTTTCATGTACGGTAGAGAAAAAAATCTCAAATTCTCTGTGGACTCTGCCGTGTCGCGGCACGAACGGTGTGGCTTCGCAGACCCAAATAACCGCTCTCATGTAGCATGTAGCCAATTGCTTGACCATTGCAAGGCGGGATGATAAAATCCGCCCGCTTTACGAAAGAACGTTTGCCCCCATCGTCTAGTGGACTAGGACGCAGCCCTTTCAAGGCTACGACCGGGGTTCGAATCCCCGTGGGGGCACCTCTCTATAGGCAACATTTCAGCCTTCCGTTTGAATTCAAAACCTCCCGCTGATTCAGCGGGAGGTTGGCGTTTAACTATCAATAACACGCTACAAAATATATCCCCATACGTTAATGTCAACATCTGCCGCCGCTCCAGCAACTCGAATGGCCATTTCTCCTGATGCGTTCAAAGGCACAAGCCCCATCACATCCATAAAAATATTGGCCACACGAGAACGCACAAGCACACAGTTTCCGCCGCTACCTCCTGGATAGATATTACAATAATTACTATCGCTTACTGCTGTCCATTTGGCAGTTAATGTGAGCAGAAGGGCGCGTGCGCTATTAGGCAATTCTGTGTTGAACGTGTTTGCTGTCATCGTTGTGATGCTTACAGCGATATTATCACCATCCCAACTGGAATTTTTCCGAGGACTTGTAAATAACACCAAATTGAAATCCCACTTCAAACCCGTAGCCTGCGCCGAATCAGCCATCAACACCTTATTATTTGCCCCCGCATTCAACACCTCCATCGTATCCACGCCCGTTCCCACCGCAAGCTGACCCTTCGCGCTGAACACATCAGGTACGCCTGCCGCCATATTATCACGCCAATACGTGTTAATGAAAACCTCGTCGATCCAATCGCCTGCCGCGACCAAAGGTAAAGGGGTATATGCCATGTTTTACACTCCGTAAGTCTGGTTCATCTCAAACAGATCCGCTGTGCTTTGCGCAGGGAACCAATTTCTTGTCAACATCGCTATCTTGGGTCTCGCTAACAAGGCTTGCTCAACCACATTCTTTGCCGCTGGATGATTGATCACGGGCCGCAACAATAAAAGCCTTTCGATCTCATCTCGATTTGCGGGGAAGATCACAAGTCGCCCTAAGCCGCTATTCCCGTTGCCGCATTGAGCGCAAAACATCACAGGATCATGCGGGTCTACATAATTGTGCTGACCGCACTCACATCGCGCCAACCATCGTCCAAAATCCACAAATGCGATGACAGGCGCTCCGCCCACGTGATCGCCGTCCCACCGAACTTTGAAATATCCGCGCTCAATGGATTTCTCCATAAGCGCCATGAGAAATGCTTTCACCGTCGCATGACCGTCTCGTCGCGCAACATCCCTTGCAGTGATCAATCTCTTCATTAGAATGCCACTTTAAATGGAATTCGGGCTGGTAGAATCCAATAATTATCGGGTGGGGCGACAGGCTCCAAATAAAAAGTAGACCTCGTCGCCATTCCAGCCATATCCATCCATTCATGCTCAAGATAATAAACTCGATACGTGCCAACAATGCCCTTGCCCTCGATGTTAACATCCACTTGTTTGCCTAAGTCCATTGCAAATTGTTTTTCGGGGCAATCCACCAACTGGAAGGAGATCACCTTTTTTGGATATGCCAGCGTGTCCTTCAAAAACCGAGCAACTGCTCGCGCAACGTTGATATTTTGAATCCATTCATACGATAAATCTAATGACCGTATCTGATAACGTCCTTGGCTTAAACTATCATTAGCCTCGCTGGTCTCGCCTTTTTTGGTCAGCGCATCTCCCCGTAATTTATTCAAGATTAAATAACCCAATGCGCTGACATGATTGTTCTGCACGGTCAACTTCGCCGCACTCGAAAAAGGCGTAGCCACTACGCTGAAATCCGCTGTGATGTTTACACCCGACCCATCCGATTGAGTGTTCGCAATATAATCCACGCCCGCCACGGGTTGAATGATGTTCGTGCCGATTACGCCTTCACCGTTATAGGTATAGGTTGCAAAAATATCGTCCCGTGTTTCGCCAGGATTAAGCCGAATAACATCGATACTGCTCCACAGCTGAACAGCAGATTGAATCTCATACTTCGACGCGGTCACACGGATCGAATTTCTCACCACATCCCACGGATCGAGAATCTTCACCGATCCCATATACACATCGTTGTCCGTAATCGTGAACAAACTGCTGTCCGCAAAATGACGGTTCCGAAAAGTAACCTTCCCGTCGCCCGCGATCCACATGCTCCCCATTTCCGAAAATGTCAGGTCATACAGCGCCGAAGCCGCGCTCTTGTCCTGCGCATACCAATATTGATGTAAATCCACGCCACCGCTCAAATCTCGTCCCCACAACGTAGGCCAACCGATGGCGTCCAACAAAAGATTCATGGCGTCATCGCCATACAAGTCTTCTTGCAATTCGATATTCACGCGGTTGGTCTGGTCTCTCAGCGTGTTCCATCCATCACCGCCCGTTAATTGCATCCGTCGCGTGCCTCGTCCCTCGCTCATCACAGGCTCGTTGAGCTTCCCAGTGACCAAGCTGAAGGTTTGCCCGCTGGGTGTGTTAACTCGCAATCGAAAATACTTCCCCGCTCCCACATCCGTGTTCACGAAAGGGTCATACCAATCATACAGATCCACCAGCGACGTGATCATCTGACCCGCCTCGTCCTCCTCGAACCCGTCGCCATTCGGCTTGATCACATTGCGCTTCCCGCGTCGGACGCGCAGACTCGTCATCATCCTGCCATTATCCAGGCTGTCATATGTCCCATCCATATTCCAATCAACGTCCAGCGTGAAAGTAGGTCTCATGCTCGTTTCGACCTCTTGCGGATTTCGTCCTGGATCATCGGAGCCAGCACAAACCGCGCCTCATTCTCATCCGCCGTGCTGATCATTGGACGATAATCCACCACCACGCTGACAGGTTGCCCCGCGCCTCGCACCGACCCCAAGCCTGCCACCGCTCCCACAGGCGCGGGCATCAAACTCGGACCGATCTGCGGCATCAACAACTTATGGATCGACTCCAGCCACCCCGAAGCCGTCCCCGCGCCCATCTCCCAACCCACTTCATACTTCATCTTCTTCGATGCGCTCCGAATGCCGAAGAAACCTTTGATCGCCGCCATGAAATTCTTCGCAATCTTCAAGATCGCTGCGTCCAGCTTTGCCGCCCAGGCATTTAATCCGTCGATGATCCCCAGGATAATATTCTTGCCCACCTCCGCCCAATCAATATTTCTCAGCTTCTCGATGATCTTCTTGATCACGTTCTCGAAAAATAGTTTGATATTCTCCCAGGCATTTTGGATCAGCGTGCTAAGTAGCCGCATGGCAATATCCCAGATCTTCCTCATCTCCACGCCAAACATATACCAATTCCCCAACTCTGCAAATCGAAACGCCCGCTTGATGTGCATCCAGATCGTCACCGCGCTTCGGATGATCGCCTGAACAGAATCCATCGCGTTCTGCCACATCTGCGAAAGCCACCCCAACTTTCCCGAAGTCAGATCCTGAATGAACTGCATCCCGCTTGCAATGATACCTTTGATAAACTCGATCACTGCCCGCGTTTTTTCTTGAATGCCTCCCCAGTTATTCTGCCACGCCAGATACAGCAACGCCAACACGCCGATGATGATCAAGATCGGCAAAGCGATCCCGCTCAACGCCCCAGCCACCGCCGTGATCACAGGAATAATGACCCCGATCGCGGTGATCAACCCGCCGATGATCATGATCAACGGTCCCATCACAGCCACCACGCCCAGGATCACCAAGATCCATTTTTGCTGTGCGGGCGTCAACTGTGAGAACCAGGTGATCGCCTGGTTGATCCATTGCACCAATTGCAAAGCATACGGCAACAACTTCTCGCCCAGAGCCGCCGCCGCGTCTATAAATTGCGCCTTCACAATGCGCGTCTGGTTCGCCAATCCGTCCGCCGTCCTCGCAAAATCTCCCTGCGCGGTCGTGGTCTGATCCATGATCAGCGCGTATCGCAACTGCAACTTCTCTGCTTCGCTCAACGCCTGTAGGTTGTCTCCCAGCCCCATTTGCATCGCCTTGGCTTTCAACACCGCCTCATTCATCGCAATGCCGAATTTCTTGAGTGGCTCTACCTCGCCCGAAAGCCCCGAACGGAGCGCGTTTAACACCTCCTCGGGGTTCGCATTGTTAAAGGATGCCAGGTCGCTCGCCAATTGCACCAACGACATACTCATCGCCGCCGCTGGCTGTTTCCCAAGCCCCAACGAAACGAACAGATTCCCATACGTCGCCGCCGCCCCCAACGCTTGCTCTCGGTTCATTCCCATCGCGGTGGCTGATGTCATGCTCCAATCCATCACATCCTTTGCCATGCTTCCAAACACAACGTTCACCTTGTTCTTCGTCTCATCAAGGTCGCTGGCAAATTTCACCGCCGCCACGCCCGCGCCCAGGATCGGCACAGTAACATATTGCGTCATGCTCATCCCAAAAGAAGTAAATTTGCCCCCCGTATCCTTCAGGTTTTTAGAGACGTTTTGAGACCAGGTCTGAGATTTCCTCTCAGCCTGATCCATCGTGGCTAAAAACCCAGCCGCGTCCGCGATCAACTTAACTGCCAGCGTTGCAATCGTTGTCATCTACTTCTCCCCCCTCTCCTTTAGGAGAGGGGTCGGGGGTGAGGCTGGCGGGGTCGGTCTCTGAACCAACCCTCCAAAAGCGTTCCTCACCTTGTTCCAAACTCGCTCATGTTCAGGCATCTCCTCTGCCGTCTGGCGTTCATCCAAAGCCTTCTCGAAAGTGGGCATGAACTCTTGCGGCGTGAATTCCTTACTCTTATTCGGGTCCCGATTCACATTCGCGATCAACGCCATCAGACTCGCCGTGCGGAAATCCGCGCGCCACTCGCCATAAGGCTGTAACTGGAAAAACGCCATCCACTCCGTGAATTCCCGACTGCTCATCACAGTCTGCCATTCAGCGACCGTCCTACCGCCCAGAGCCAGTGCTAACTCGAACCAGAATCGTCGCTCGGGGCGGTCAAGGAGTTTTTTGTGAGCTCGTCCACATCCTCCTCCGTGATGCCGCTCAACCGTTGTGCCACTTCATACACGCGCGTCAACGCCGCCGCGCTCTTCGCGCCCAGGGCGGCAAGGTCTTCATCGCTAAAAACCTGCTTGCCATCCTCATCCACGACCGATCGTGCCACTAGCTTCGCCCGTAGGTTGTTCAGGTTCACGTTAGCATTCTTGCCTTTGCCCACGATCATGGACGATTCGAGCGCATCGCGCTCCTTGCCAGTCAGCGACTTAACCCGCACCTTCCCTCCCCACTCAGGGACATCCACATCTTCATACAGCACATCGTTCACCGCAAGGATCGCATCCCTGCTCAGATACTGACTCATGGAATCTCCAATCTCTAATCTATAGTTTCTCGCCTCGCCTGTCACTTGAAACTTGAAACTTGAAACTTAAATCTCCGACACAGGACCCGTGATCTTCAACTTGATGTCAGCCGCCAGCTTGCCCTTCACAGGCGCTTTCGGCTTGAAGCCCGTCACCAGGGCTTTGAACGCGAAACCATTCCCGCCAGGGTCTGGGTACACGATCTGGAAATTGCGCTTCACGCGGTTCACCATGTCCGCTTGCAAACCAGTGACCATATCATGGGTGGCGTTGCTCGGCAGAAAGTTGATCGGGAAACTAACCTCTCCGCCGCTCAAGATCGTCCCCACGAACTCATCCCAACCGCCTACGCTCCCTTGGTGCGTCACTTCCTCGGTCGCCAGGCTGATGTCAGGACCTTCAATATCGCCAACCTCCGCAATGGTCGCAAACACCTCGGTGGGCGAACCCCCATCCCCTTTCTTCAAAAATGTCCCAAAGGACGAAAAAGCGTCTGTCATGGTTTATCTCCTTTTCAAATTTCCTCTTCCCCCAAATCGGCGCTCTTCCTATTTGGGGGAAGTGCCCGAAGGGCGAAGGGGGTCGAGTATGGGTTAATTGAGCTGCAACACAGCCCATTTGACTGCTACATTGCTCGCCTCGATGTAAACCTTCCCATCGGATTGCATCCATCCAGGCTTCTTGAAGCGGAATGCCGCGATCGCTCCCGCCGCAACCGAATAAGCCGAAACGTCTCCAGTCCGCTTCAACTCATCGGTAACGCTCGTAAAGGTGACCGTATACGCGCTCGCCCCGCTATTGTGTATGATCACCAGGTCATCCCCCGAAGGGACGAACTGCTCCTTGTTCGTCGTATCCGCCGCCGTTTCCGTCAACGTCATCGTACCTGCGCCCACAGGCAGGGTCGGGTACGGCCCCAAAGGGACTTGCTTGGTCAAAGTTACTCTTGCCATGGTCTACTCCTTTTTACCTTCATAAAATTGTTTCAACGCGCTCTCCGAATTGTGCGCGCCGATCAGGTGCTCGAGCATCGCCGCTTCGTCGAACGTGTCGAATGTGCACGTCTTGCAGACATACAACGCCTTCCCCATCCACGATTTTTCCTCATATTCTTTCCCCTCTCCCAACGAGAGAGGGGCTAGGGGTGAGGAGGGAGACTCACTGCTCAATGCAAACTGATCACTGATCACCGATGACTGATCACTTTCTTCCACCTGCTCTTCATTATTCTTCTTCGCCATCATGCCTCCTTATAGTGAAAAACAACTTCCAACACACGCCGATAAATTCCTGTTTCATCGTCGTTCAATACGCGCCCGTTTTCAACGAACACCGCATACACCTCGGTCGCGCCCATGGTGCCCTTGAAACCGCCAAGCGCAGACCGTAATGTGTTCTTCAGCGTAATCGCCGCCATCGGGTCTTTCGCCCAACAATCGAACTGGAATCTCTGCTCCTTCCAACTCGATTGCCCATCGTGCGAATAATCGCTGGGATCGCTGATCGAAAAAAACACGCTGGCGGGCAACGTAGGGTCCTGCGGCAATGAATCAGGATAGATTCGCGCGCCTTGCAATGCCGTCAAAGCCGCGTAATTTTTTATATACGTCACGATCCCTTGCTCGATCATTTCGTTGCTAACTCCTGAATCCGTCGCGCCAATGTTTTATTCACTGCCATCATGATCTCGCCTTTATGCTCATCCATGGGCGGGCGCATAAACGGACGCGCCTGCATCCGCGCCGTCCCAAACTCCAAATGCGGACCCGCCGCCGCGCTTGTAAAGATCACCGCATCATTACCTTCTCGTTCCACTCCAATGCTATTGATCAGCAATCCATAATCAATGGCTGGCGCTTCGCCTGGCGCAGACGCCGTATGGCTCTTCCCACCGCGCCGATACGTGCGTCCGTGTTTGGTAGTGTTCATGCTTGTCTTCACGAAACCTTCATACACGCGCGCGCCAGCCTCCAACGCAGTGCCCAAAGCGTCGTCCGCGCCATCCCCAAGCGCCTGAAGCTTTCGAACCAATTCCTCAACGCCTTCAACGTCGCCGCTCATACAATTCCTTTCCCCCTCTCCATTTTGATGCTTTTCCAAAATGAGGAGGGGCAAGGGGTGGGGTCATACACTTGGCACCACCTTCTTCAACGGCGTCACCATCCCGCTCGGACCGATCTCTGCGGGACCCGCGATCTCATATACCAGCCCGCTCGCCAGGGCTTGACCAAACCGATGCGTGACCCGAATACGATCTCGCAGATCGATCACCGTATCTAACGGCAGGCGGATCGTGGCATCCCATCGCGCCACCACGCGCTGACTCCCGCGCTGTTCCTCGCCTCCCGTCATATCCAATCCGCAGATTGTGGACGGCCCATCCGTCCACGTTGGCACAGGATGATTGATCGCATCCAACATCTCGCTATAACGCATCAACACACAGGTATCCATCATCGCCGCTTCCTGCGTCGCCTGCATTCCGCTCAACTCATCGTCCGAAAATATATCCATCATTCCAAATGCCTTATTCGCCATACTCACACTACTCACTCCCCTCTCCATTTTCGTTCGTTGAAAACGGGGAGGGGACGGGGGGTGGGGTCACTCATCATCATCCGTAACATCATCATCTTTCTTCGGCGTGCTTTCCATTTCGATCGTCTTCAAACTGCGCCTCGAGCGGTAATACCGCGCCTGCTTCATCGCCATCTCATACGACTGCGACCGCGAGTACGAGCCTCCATCCGCGCTGAAATCAAAGTTCTCTGTGCGCCCGCTTGCCTTCTCTTCCCAAATAGCCGCCGCCGCCGCATTCAAGTCATACGTGGGCGTCCAATTATCCTGGTCTGGAGAAAATCCCTCCGCGTCCACCAACGGATACAACTCGATGATCGTCTGAATTTCCGCATCCGTATAACTCGTATTGAATTTCTCTCCCGTTAACCGTCGCACCCTGCCGATGATCGAACTTGGCAACACCGTAATGCTCGGCGGCTTGGCTCGCACGTCAATGATAAAATGCTCGCTCTTCACCACCCCCGCGCTGATCGTCACGGTCAAGATCGCTTCATAGCGTCCCGCGGTTGCTATCCCAGACCAGTTATATTGAGCAAATCCTAAACCAACCGTCCCCGCCTGGTCGGTCACGATCGCCGCATTTGTATCTTGATTAAAGACACTGCACACGCACGATTGCGGGGTGAGCTTCGTCACGCCGTCAATGTCATACACCTCGGTGTAAAACAGTTGCGAATTGCTGGTGTAAATTGGATCCAAATCAATCGTCATAGGTTTCTCGTTTTCTTGCCGCGCACTTGCCGCGTCTCAATTCCATCCAGTTGCTTCCGCTTTCTTCCAACGATCTTCGCGCCATATCGGATCACGCCGAGCACTACGAACGCCTGGGCAAGATCGACTTCATTTACCTGCGAAATTGCCTTCTGTTTCACAAACAAAAACGCCTGGGCAAGATCGACTTCGTTTACCTGCGCAATTGCCCTCCGTTTCAAAAACAGGAATGCTTGAGCAGTATCCGATTCGAGTACCTGGGCAATCGACCTTTCTTTCTTGCCAATAAAAGCCTGCGCGATATCGTCTTCAAAAACCTGCGTCACAACGACCCGCTTCGTTCGGAACAATGCCTGCGCCAGGTCTGTCTCGCTCGCCTGCCCGATCAACATCCCCGCTGAAGTGGAGAATGTCTGCGCCAGGTCTGTTTCGCTCGCCTGCCCGATCACCTTCGACTTCAACCGCGCCAACGCCTGCGCAACATCCGTCTCCAACGCCTGAGCAATCGCATACGCGCGCGCGGCTCTCATCGCCTGCGCCAGATCACCCTCGCTCGCCTGCCCGATCACCTTCGACTTCAACCGCGCCAACGCCTGCGCAACATCCGTCTCCAACGCCTGCCCAATCGCCTTCGACTTCAACCGCGCAAATGCCTGGGCAATCTCCGTCTCCAACGCCTGAGCAATCGCATACGTGCGCGCGGCTCTCATCGCCTGCGCCAGGTCTGTCTCGTTCGCTTGCCCGATCGCCTTCGACTTCCTGCGCGATAACGCCTGCGCCGTATTGGTTTCCGTCGCTTGCCCAATGGTCTGCTGAAGCGCGGCGCTCGCAAACGGATACAGCATTGCCGAAGCGCCCCACGAGATCGGCGGGTTATCCGCCACCGAAGGCGATCCAGACGACGACAACGAGCGACCATTGCCCGAATAATCGAGTACATTATCCGCCAGCGACAGCCTCATCATCGGAAACCAGGAATTAAGGTTGCTGGAAAACAACGGGCGAATAATCTTGGATTGCGCCAATAACTGATCCGCGGTCAAAACCGCGTCATAACAATAGATCGGACCTATATCGCCATTCAGGTAGTACCCAAACACCGTGTTGCTGAAATCCATCTCGCTCGGCGTAAATGTCGTGCCAGCCTGAGACGCGCTTGTCAGGCTCAAGGCATCCCGCAGGGCGTAATAACCGATCAAACTTCCCGCGCCCGTACCCGAACACGTAAGCGCCCAAAAAAACGGTGTGCCGCTGGCGGGAGCGGCGGCAACGGTTGTGGAGCCTGCCGCCGTTGTAATGACAATATTCGAGCCTGAGTAACCAATCAAGTTGTAGGCGGTCGGTCCAACATTTAGCAATGCGGCTAAGAGGTTGCTCGATCCCTGAGTGCCGCGTTGCGTAAACCATCCGCAAATGGTAAAGGCTGTTGCCGAAGGCAAATTCGTCGTGCGATATAAAGCCTTCGCGGACGTGTCTAATAACACAGCCATTAAGCGCCGTCCCGTATTTCCACGCTCAGCACATAACAATCGCCTGTCGCGTCATCCGTTCCCGCCGTGTTGCGGTCTAGTTTGAAACGCGCATAATCGCCCGCCGCGCTCGAATCGTTGTTCGTCAGCGTGATCGATAAATCTTTCGCGTACCCCGCCGTGCCTGGGATGGTTGTATTGGCGACATTCTCCGTGTCGAACGAATCGCCCGCGTCCAAGTCAACCGCGTCGCCGCCGGTGATCGCCTCCACCGACACGCCGAATTCCACCGTATGCGCCGTGTTCGTATCCGACGCCATCAAAAATGTGACGATGGCGGTTTTCGTTCCCGTCCAGCCCTGCGGAATCTTCCCCGAAAAATAGCAAGACTCAGACGTGCTGGCATCAAACGCCAGCACAGGGCGGTTGTTAACGTACAACAACGCGGGAAAGTTGCTGGTCGGAAATTCCGCGTCAAGCGGGGAGAAACTAAATCGGCTTGCCATTGGGGTTACTCACAACTCAACGATATGGTCTGCGGGTCGATCCGCGTGTCTACGGCAACCAGCGGGAACACACAGGAGAATATAAATGGCGTCATAGTGGGCGTCGCGCTCGAAGTAGGCGTAGCCGTCATGGCTCGTGTTGTGGTTGGCGTAAAGGTGATGGTCGGTGTCATCGTAGGCGTAGCCGTCATAACAGGCGAGCCATATTCGCTGTCTGGCAAATCGCAGGACGATCCAGTAAACCGCACGGTGCGCGTCAAATAAAACTCGTCCAATTGTCCGCGCAATCGCAGACCGCCATTGATAAACTGCCCAATGTACACAGGCGACGACCAGTCCGCATACGGGACGCTGAACACACCCGTTGCGTCCAGTTCCTGACAGTTCTGATACAGACGATAGTCATTGACCGACTCTTTTTGTATCGCAAGGTGATGCCACTCGTTCGCGTCAAACGAATCCAAAAACGCATACACGGGCTGGTTCGATCCTTCGATGACAAGACCCATAACGCCGTTCAAGTTGTAGAGTTCTACCAACATGAAGTTAGTGATGCTCGCTCCCTGCGAATACACAACATATTTGCTTTGATTCGCTGGCAGTTGGGTCAATCGCACCCAAAAATCCATCGCCATCGGTCTCCCGTCGCCAAAGTGAGAATCGGGGTTGTCGGGCGCGGAGAGGTAAGCCGAGCCGTTGAAATTCAACGCGCCATCACCGAAGACCTTGTTCGCATTGTCCACAGTCACGTCGCTATTCGTCCACGTTCTGCCTGTCACATCCGTGATAGGCAGGCTATTTCCGTGGAGCAAGGCAACGTCATCTGCCGCCTGCGCGGGCATGGCAAGCGCGGCGATCAACCCGATCAAGACGACCACAACATGGAACTTTTTCATTCTAGGCTCTACGAAGCGCGGAAGAAACCAGCCGCCGCAACCTGCATCACAATATCACTGCCATCGGGGGTCACTGCGAAATCATGCAAGGTCAGCGGAACGATGTTCGCATCCGTCCCGCCTGTGGAGTCGGGGTCGTAACCGATCACCACATCGCTCCAACCATCGCCCGCCGCCACACCTGTCCACGTCTGGTCTGGAATATCCAAGTCCACGCGATCATTCGTGTCATCGGCGGCAAATGCTGTAATATCGGCATCGGTCAAAGTCTTACGGGCATAATTCGTGTTCGTGACTTCGTTGGTTGCGCCCGAAACAACATCCGAAAAACTATCCTTGTCGCGCAAGGTAGCGTCGCTCTCGATGCCCGAAGTCGCCAATACCATGATGATCAATGCGCTGTTTGTGGGATCGTTGCTATCCACGCGGTTATAGAGTTCCGCCACTCGCCCTTTGGCAATGTTGAAAACAAGATCAGCCATGTCAACCTTCCTTTTCTGGGAACGAATGCACGATGGTTCCAGGCGCCAAATGATACTTCTCATGCTGTGCTTCATCGAGCGTGCAATCGAAATAATGGATATTCTCGTAACCTGCGGGGTTGTTCGCGTTGGGGGGGGCGTCTTTATGCTTGGTCGCAATGTGTAGCCGCGCCAATTCGCCTCCTTGGTCATCCGCCAGCTTTTCGCCGCAATGTAGGCAATAGCGCCCTGGCTCGCGCTTGATCTCATAGCGCAGCGGCTCGGGATAAACATTGAACAGCAATGTCTTACCTTTGATCTCCATCAACCCGAGCGTCACATACTCGGTGATCAGGCTCGTTGAAAAATGTTGTTCCCTGCTCACGCCCGTGTGCGCCAGCGAGAGATAATCCAGCTCGCCGTTTTCTTTGTAGTATTTTTTCAGATACATCGTTCACTCCTTCCAGATCACCCCTCTCCATCCTGAGCGGAGACGATGTTCGTCGCCGCAGTTAAAGGAGGGAGAGGGGGCTAAGGGTGAGGCTACGCCCTCACATACTCAATGTACGCGCTTCCAACCAAACCAGCCGCCGCGCCTGTGGCTTTGCTGATCGTCAGGTATTGGCTCGCGCCCCACTTCTTCACCGCCAAGCCGTTCGTCCCTTGGTTTTCCACGTTGTCAGCCAGGATCACTGCCGTTCCCACGTCCAGACCGTCGATCAACGTATCGTTGCTTGTCGTGCCATTCGCCGCCACGCCCGCATCCACCGTGCAAGCCGCGGCTGCTTTCGTCGTCACATCCACGATCAAGCGCGTGATGATCAACTCCGCGCCCTCAGGGTTCGCCAGCGACAACACACCGCCGCCCGCATCCAGCGCTCCGAGCGCCACCTTCAAAGCTCCATTTTGTTCAGCCATCGTATTTCTCCTTTACTGATCACTGATTACTGATCACTGATCACTAATTACTCTCCACTCCCCCCTTCCCCTAAATTCGTGCTTGTCGAATTTTGGGGAAGGGTCAGGGATGGGCGTCACGACGTCAATACCGCAAACGGATAGCGCGTCGTGTCGTTCGTGTTCATGCGGTTGATCGGGTTCGGCAACGCAAAGCCCAGGCGCATCACGGCGCGTAATGCCACCATGTCTTGCTGGGCAAGGTTGTACACAATGTTCCCCGCCCCATCTTGGATCACCGCTTCGGTCAGGATTTTGTACGTCACATCTTGGCGCATCGCATACACCAACTGCGACCACTGCCCAGCGATGAGCCATGCCGCCGCCGCATCAAAGGACCCGTCATCGGGGAAATAGATCGGCGAGCCATCCAGCTCGTAACGGGAAGCGTCCTGCATGTTCGTCTTGAAGATCGGGGCGCCCGCGTTAATCAAAGCTGAACCATCCCAAACAGGCTCGCGCAAATTGCGAAGTTTGCCCTTCATGGTCGCGTGCGCGATCGAGCCCGTCACCATGAACCCGTCCGCTTCCACAGCCATGAAAACGCCGTCGGTTCCGCCGCTCGCCTCGCCCAGCAACGCTTCGTACAGATCGGTGAACGTGTCAATAGCCACCGTCTGGCTTGCCGCGGTCGCTCCCTCTTTCAACCCAGCCGCCCCAAGGTTGGTCGTCCACGTGGCAGGAATGTTGGTGCCGAACAGCACCGCTTCGGTGATCGCCTTGCTGAACGCCTTTTCCAACTCAGGGCGGATCTGCCCCCAGATGTCGTAATCGGCGTCGCCCAGCACGCTTTCAGGGATGGGAATGATGACCGCCAATTCCTCGGCGTCAATGTACTTGTTCGCCCAGTTCACCTCGCTCGTCTGCTTCTGACCTGTATCGCCAGAAACAAAATAAGCGGTCGCCAGCGCGCTCATCACGGGCAGGCGTTTCTGCGCGCGGTTCATATTCTGCAGGCGCCGCGCCAATTGCATCAGCGGGTTCACGCCCGCCACGTTGTCGAGAAGCTCATTCGAAACTTCCTCGGGGATCAAACTCGCCGCATCGCTTCGGCTGATGATGTTGTTGTATGCCATTTCAAATTCTCCTTATCTTGATTCCCTCCCCCATTTTGCGCTCTCCCAAATGGGGGAGGCAGGGTGGGGGGGGGGTTGGGGTGAGAGTGCTGATCACTATTCACTATTCACTGATCACTACGACTGCCTCCCAGCCGCGCTTCGGATGAAATCGTTCATCTCATTGCCAGCCTTCGGCTTCCTATCCGTTCCACTGCCCGCGTCCCCGCGTGGCGTCGTGGTGGTTCCAAACAGCTCGGGGTAACTCTTCTTCATCTCGTCGAAGCTCACCCGTCCGTGCTTATCGAACATCTCCTCGGTCACTGCCACCGTAAATGCCAGTTTCAGATTCTTCACGCCCGCCGCATGTGCCGCCTCATAAAAATCGGCTTTGCGGTCAGCGGTCGAAAGATCGTCCGCCAGCTTCGTCAACTGAGTTTGCGCATCACTGCCTGCCTCGGCTTTCTTCGCCAAATCACGCAGTTGCTTCTCTAAATCCTTGCGGCTCCCCCGCTCGGAATCCAATGCGCTCTTCAAGCCCTTCACGTGGCTCTCGATGAGCCCCTTCTGCTCGTCAGGCAAAGACTTCTGCCAGGCGTCGAAGGTCAACGTTGGATTACCGTCGCCGCCCGCGCCTTGTCCATGGTCATCTGAGCCGTTGGCATTGTTTGTAGTGCTCTTATCGTCTGACATCTCGTCTCCTCTGCAGTCTCTCACTGCATAATTTGACCAGGCATCCAACTTGAAACTTGGAACCTGGAACTTGACACCGTATTACTGATTTAATTCACCAATTGGAGCAGGCACAAACGCGCCTCCCCACGTTGGGTCATCCACACGTTTCACCATATCCTGCAACGCCGCGCCATTCTTCCACGCTTCGAAGCGTCCGCTTCCCAAAATGCTCTCCTGCGTCGTTGCGCTCTGCCCCTCGAACCACTCAACGGGGCTTTGCCACATCGGTTCAGGCACGCCGATCACCACAGGCACCATCGAACAACGTCCTTGGTTATGTTCGGCAAACTCGCTCAGGTCCTGCGTCACCATCCCGTCGCTGAACAAACAACCCGCGCACACTCTCGAATCACGTGCCGAAATTCTCTTGTAGCCCATCACTACAGTGCTAGCCTCATACTGCATCAGCGTCGCATTGCGGTAAGCTCTCAACGATTCCGTCCGCGCCGTATTCATCGCTCTCTGCAAACCCAACCCCAACCCGTTCGCCATATCCTTGGCGATCTTCGTCGGGTGGATTCCCTTCGCCACGCCGTCGATCAACGCGTCCAACACGCCGTCCACTGCCGCAGGATGCACATCCCTCAACCAATACGACAACGGCGACCCGTCGCCCGCCAGCCCGATCATGCTCTCCACCGCGCCCACGTTCAAACGGTCAAACCCAGCCGCCACCTGCCACTCCTTGAAAACAGCCATGATCGCATCCTGAGCGTGAGCCAAACCCTGTTCCGCCAGTTCGCCTTGATAATCGGCGATGAATTCACCAGCCCACTGAACATACTTTCCAGTTTCCGCTCGCGCCTGATAAAGCAACCGTTGCGTTCGTTCCATCCGCATGATGACCGCTCGTTCAATCGGTTCGCCTTTCTCCTTCATGCGGGCAACTTCCAACGCCAGCGCGTCAAGATCGCTCTGCAAACTCTTCTCGATCTTCAACCACCGCCGCGCCATCTCATCCATCTTGGCGTCCTCCTCCGCCAAAATTGACGCCTTATGCGCGCGCATCACCTGCACCACCAAAGGCTCAGGCATTATTCACCTTCCTCTACTCCCCTCCCCAAATTCGTGCCCTTCGAATTTGGGGAGGGGCTGGGGGTGGGGTTAGATGGGGGTTGGGGTTGGTCAAAGTTCGTCCTCGCCCGATCCAAATACGCCTGCGCCAAATTTGCATTCCGCGTCTTTTCTTTTTGCTGGTCATCCAGCACCTGCTTGATCTCATCCTCGCTCTTCCCCTCCTCCCGCAACACAGATTCAAGCGGCATCGTCGCCGTCACATTCAACTGCCTCGTCTGAGCGGTCGTATAGGGCTGGATCGTTTCAGGGCGGTCAAAACGCACTGTCACATCCTCGGGCTTCACTTCCGCGCCCGAATGTTTCAACAGAAACAAGGTCACGTTCTTCCATTCGGGCAGATAGCGGTCAATGCGGTCCTGCGCCTTTTTATTCAGCGATGACTCCATGGCGATCAGCGCTTCGCCGCTAACATTGCTTCCCAACTGGAAGAAATAATGCTTCGGCGTCCGCGTAATGGATGAGATCGCCACCACCTGCTTCTCGATACCCTGCAGATAATTATCCAATGGTGTCGCATCGAACTGCCCCGCCTGGGTCTGTTGACCAATGCCATCGCCCGCGGGCAGGTCCCAGATCTCGTCTGGGCTGTTCTTCAATTTTCCCTGCACCTCGGCGTTGCTGATTACATAGCGTTGCTTGAACGCCCCGAACTCAGCCGCCACCATCATATCCGCCACCAGCTTGTTCACCGCATTCTGGATCGGGATCGTGTTCTTCAGATCGCTTCTGATTTTCTTCGACTTGCGAAAATGAAAAACGGGGATCTCCCCGAACGGGTTATCTGCCGTAGGTGGATCCATCGCCTCAAAATGTTTCCAACTCGTCGCGCTCTTTGCCTTCCCTTTGCTAATGTAATACTCAAGCCGATCATCGTAATAAAGCGTCAAGCGCATTCGTTCCTCATCGTCCGCATACCACTTCGCCGCAAACGTCTTCTTGCGCGGGAACTGCGGATCATAGAAGATCACGCACAAACGCGGATCGTTGAAATAGGCTTCCATCTTGCCATCATCATTCTTCCAGCAAATCACGAATGCCTCGCCTGTAATTAACTCAGCCTCGTGTACCTCGTCGCTCTCCAATTCCAACTGCGAACCATCCCATATTTCTTTCCATGCCGCCTTTGCCGCGCCTTTCACCTCGATCTTCCGCAAATTGATACGGTCTCGCACCGCATCGATCACCACCGAACACCAGTTCTGAGAAAAATAACCGTCCAACCCCTCGAAGATCTTCTGCATCCGCGATGAATTCATATACGAGAGCGGCTGATCGCCCTCGTAATAATTGAACAGCAGGGTATACGGTCTCTGCTTCGCATACAATTCAGTGAACGCTTTTTCCAAATCACTCGTCATAATTTTCTATATCCTCTCCCCTCTCCATTTTCGTTCGCTGAAAATGGGGAGGGGATCGGGGGGTGGGGTCTCAACCTTGGTAGCTCTTCACTTCCTTCTGACCCTTCTTGGTCAGTTTCAACAGCTTGCTATATGCGCCGCTTGCCGCATCCACCTGGTCGTCATACTTCCCACGGTCAAATGCCGTGCATTCGTCAACGAATGCGTCGTTCCACGCGCCTTTGAGCAAATACACCATACCGCCCTGACACGCGCTCTCTAACGGCTCAGACCTTGAAGGTTTATCGCCTGTCACCGTCTCGAACTTCACAGGAAACCCTGCCAATAGACGATTGGTCGCTTCCGCGCTATCCTTTCCCGCCGAACCTGGGTCCTGCTGGTGCCAGATATACACCTTGCCATACATCTCGCGGTCGATCATGGCGGTCTTCAACATCTTCTGATCCCGTTCGTACGAAGTCCACTGTCCGCGCGCTATATCCAGAATGTAAAAATTTCCGTCTGAGCAATACGCCATCAACACGCCTGCGGTGAAATCGCCGTTGGACGAATTCGCCTTATCCCACATCCGCACCAGAAACGTGATCGTCACATCCTCAGGCAACTTCGCGATCACCCTGAACCACTCGCGCTTATACCTCTGACCCTCTTTCAAATAAGGGTTCTGTTGATACAATGCCGAAAAATGCCGATCACCCTGCGTCGTGCGGATCTTCAGCATCTCCGTCTTCGACAGCAACTCAGGGCAAACCACCTCCCCCACCGCCCGCCCCAACGGATCGCGCAATGGCAGATACACTCCCTCCAGCATCTTCTTCCGTTGCTCATCCCGATTCGCCGCGAACATCCCCTCCTCAACGATTCCTGGCAACATCAAAATTTTCCACTTGTCGCCGTCGGGCTTCGTCACCATATCCTTGATCACCCTCCCCGCAGGGTCATCGGGATGCCAATGCGTCATCACCATCACCCCCGCCCTCATACGCGGACGGAACGACGCCACATAGAAATCCCACGCATCGTCTCTCACTTGCTGACTCTGCGCTTCCTTCTCCCCTTTGATCGGGTCGTCGAACAACCCCAGCCCCTTCGCCCGTCCAGGCACCGCGCCGCCCACGCCCGTGGCGATCATCCCCCCTCGATGCGGTTGTGCCAAATCCCATTCCGCAGACGCCTTACTGTCCGAAGAAAGCATCACGGGTTCGGCGCTTGGCGATAATTCCCCAAACACCGATTTGTATTGATCCGATAGCACCATGTTCCGAACCGCGCGGCTGTTAGTGCTTGCCAGATCCGCCCCGTACGAAACTTCCAAAACGCGCAAATTCGGCATCTTCCCCAAAGCAAACGCGGGGAAGAAACGGCTCACCATCGCGCTCTTCCCATGTTGTGGCGGCGTAAGGATCAACAAAAATTGCGTTCCCTCTTTTCCATCTGCCTGCAAATACAACAACACCTGTTGAAGTTCATACGCCATCAACTGGTGCATCTTATAAGCGGTGTACCACCCTATCCCGTCATCATCTACGCTCATATATTCCGAGAAATACGCCAGGTCATCCTGCGCCAGCAAGATCTTCCCCACCTCTTCCCGCGCCTGCTCGCGGCTCACATTAAGCGTCGCCGATGGAAACATCACTCACCATCCTCTGAACTCCCCTCTCCTTTAGGAGAGGGGTCGGGGGTGAGGTAGGCTTCAGCCGAAGGGGGGTCGTTCTCCTCCTCATCAGAAAGTTTTTCTAATTCGGCGCGCCGCTTCGCCAATTCCGCCCGCAACGCGATTAATGCCTCAGGGTTATCCAACCCCGCCAGGCGCAATTTTTCATCGAAAGATAACTTGCTCAAATCAACGTTCCCCGTCTTATCCAACACCACCACGTCCGAAAGCACCTTGGCCACTTTCAGATGTAATTCACGGTCTCCTTTGCCCTTATAGTCGGGCATCGCCGCCACCGTGAACATGGCTTCCATCGTATCGCTCAACCGATCCAGCGCCTTCTCCTGCCATGTGCTATGCACAAACGCCTTGATCTGCGGATTCCTCGCCATCCACACCGAAAACTGACGGTCGCTCGTCAGCCCCAACATATCTGCCAATTGATCCTGCGTCTTAGGCCACCTGTACTTTCGCGGCGTATCCAGCCACGCGGTCAACACCGCCACGCGGAACGGCCAATGGCTCACCTCATGCAATCGCACATACGAATCCCACCAATACGGGGTGATCGGCTTCCCCCCCTCGTCTTTCTCCCATGTTTCGGGATTCTCGATGAACGCCCGCGCCAGGTCCTTCCGCAGTTGAACCTCCTCCGCGCTTAAAGCCGAAGAGACCTCCTCCTCAGGCAGGTCCCAATCAAACGTCATCTGCGCAGACTTCGGAAAACTCATTTACTCAACCTCTCCGCCAATCGCTCCACTGCCGATGTCAGCAACATCATCGCCCGTCTCATCCCAAATTCGTCGTCACCGCCCAGCGCAATCACGTCCACATACTCAATAGACCGATCTGCCTCCGCCACCCTCACCCACTCAGGCTTTTGCGGATTCTGCGGGATCAAACGCGCATACTCCACGCCGCCTACATTATGAATGCTGTACGCATACAGAGGGGTTCCTACCGATACGTTCCGCATCCGCTTTCCACCATCCGATTCAGGTCGTGGAGTATCGCGGATCGCAAGACCCTTTGCCACTTTAACGATCAATAAATATCTTGGCTCACTCATCGCAACCTCACACTCACGGCTTCCACATCACATCAAACCCGCGGATGCGTCCCTTCGCATCCCGCATGACCTCGATGTAATTTTTTTTTCGAGCGCCAGCACGCAACCCATCGCCGTACCATACCCAGAACCTAAATGCTCGGCGATCTCGCTCACAATGGGCGGATATCGATTCTCCTTTTGGAAATCCATCAAAAAGAACAAAACCTTCGCGTGCTTCTTCGACAACCTCGGGCTCATAGTTTGGCTTTCATCGCCTTCATTTTCGGGTCCGTGATCTTCTGCACTTCCTCCGATAATGTGTCCACTCGTTGCGTCAACCGATCTTTAGCGCCGTTCAACCGCTCGATGTCGTTCCCATAGCGTTGGCGAAGTTCAAAGATTTCTTTATGGCAGTCATCGCGCTCATTCGTCAATTTATGCACGTTCCTGCTCAATCCCTTCATGCCCGCTATCAGATCGCCAACTTGCTTTTCCAGCGTCGTCACCTGTTGGATCTTCTCCAGCAACTGCTCCGATGTCATATCCTGCGCGGTCGCCATCTTCTCGATGATGTCCGCAAACTTCTCCGCTCGATCATCGTCGCGCTCCTTTTTCGTCTTCGAATAGCGAGCCACAAAAACGGCGACCAACGCGGATACAACTCCCGCGCCAACCACCGTAAACAGAAAACGGATCGCCTCCGCCCGAATCAGCTCGTCCATCATCGCGCCAAGATCAAATTACTTCTTTGCCTTCTTCGCGCTCGGCAATTCGGGGTTTTTCCTGCGGAAGAACAGCGAATAAACGCCCGCGCCGCCCAGAAACACGATCAAGAACGCGAAGATCGAAGAAAGAATGTTGTCATACGCCGCAGGCACCAATTGCAGACCATAATTGATCGCAATCACGATCAGCGTCGAAATCGCCGAAGTGATCACAGCCACCTGCCCCGAAAGGTCCACGCCGCCCAGCTTCGAACTCAGCCATTTGAACAGCGCCGTCACGCCCACCATCACCCCGAAACCGATCAACGTCACCAACTCATCGGGCAACTGCACCGCCATAGACTGCGCCACAGGCGCACAACCCGCCAACACAATCACCGTCAACACCAAACCGAAAAACTTCTTCATCGCAAACTCCTTTTCTATGTATTTCCCCCAAATTGGCGGCGCTCGTTCCGCCCATTTGGGGGAACGCGGCGAAGCCGAAGGGGGCTGGTCTCCGCTCCCAGAATCAAAAAACGCTTGGTGCCATAAATGGCACCAAGCGCTCTCTTGGTAAAACAGTTCTGCCTGGAATCTCCTCCCCCAAATCGTGCTCTCCGATTTGGGGGAGGGCAGGGTGGGGGCGAAGTCGCTGAACTAGCGGAGATATGAAATTATGTTCTACATTTTAAACCCGCAATCCTCACCATGTCAATAGTTCAGGCGCAACAAATCATCACCAACTTGTACTGCCGTGATCAACATAAAATTCATGTGTCGTAAATATTCCACCTGCCGCCAACCCACCTTCGTCGGGTCGCTCACCTCCTCTCCCACTCGCTGAATCTCTGAAAAACAACGCTGGAGCCTCTCCAGCTCCAGCGCATAAACTTCCTTCGGGTCTGTGATGTACTTCCCGCTCCGCATATCAACCTCCCTATTTGAGGTATTCGCCCGTTTTATGTAATCGATCCCTTAGGTCAGTCAAAGTGGATGCGATGCTTGCCAAATCACCCACATGCCCCCAGTGGTGCCCTCCCTGCCCGCTGGCATTACGATCGTGCTTCTCCAATCCCACCTCGATCTGCTTCAATAATTTTCTGATCTCAGCCTGTTTCTGTTCATACTTCTTCAGGCTGTCTTTCCTGTTGGCTCTGTTTTCCAAATTTGATTCCATTCTGATCTCCTTTGTTCAATGTGCCTACAGTAGGACGTAGAATGATCAGGAAGTCAAGGAACTCCCTCTCCCTTTTAGGGAGAGGGCAGGGTGAGGGTCGGAGCTCCTCCCGTCAACAAATGCCAACGCTCGATGGTCACCGCCGCATAGATTGGGTCCAACTCAACAGCCCTGCATTTCCTCCCCAACTGCTCACACACGATCAACGTTGTCCCGCTCCCTACAAACGGATCAAGCGCCACATCCCCAGGCAGACTCGAATTCATCAGCGACCGCTCCACCAGTGGCAACGGCTTCATCGTCGGGTGCTCATCGCTTCGTTTCGGACGGTCGATCTGCCACACATCCGACTGCTTGCGGTCCACCACCTCACGCAATCTTGGCGCGTCTCCGCGCCACCCATACCACAGCGGCTCAAACTGCGTGTGATAATCCTTCCGCGAAAGCACCAACTGATCCTTCATCCATACAAGCGTGCTTGACCAATGAAAACCCTGTCCGCGCAACGCACTGTCCACAACGGGCCACTCTTGCGCCCCCATCACCAAATAGATCAACGCGCCTGGCATACAAGCATTCCAAATATTCTTCACGGCAGATTGAATGAACTCAGGATATTTATCGCCCAGGTCGTCGTTTGCCATGCTTCGTTTTTTATAACCCTGTGCGTTATCTTCCTCGATGCGTCCTCCATAATCTACATTCCACGGCGGATCGGTGAAACAGATCTGCGCTTTTTCATCTCGCATCAAACGGGCGATAACATTTCCATCCGTGCAATCCCCAACGATCAACCGATGACTTCCAAGCGTCCACACCTGCCCCAACTCTACTTTCCATTTTTCAACCAATGTATCCGCCTGGTCAACCAGTTCAGCAGGGTCCGCGCCTTCCGCCTTCACATCTACATCTACATCAACCAATAATTCTTGTAACTCTTTATCTAAAAAGCCAAGCGAATCCATATCCAACCCCGCCGCCGCGTCTTGAGCAACCACCTCTACATCCCATTCCAGATCGATCTCCGCAACGCGGTTATCCAGGTATGCCAGCCTTCGCGCTTCACCATTGGGTTCATTCAGATCCAAATCTTCTCTCTGCACAACCACTAACTCATCACGGTTCGCTGGGACGATACGAAACTTCAGCCCCGCTTTCTTAGCCGCGGCAAGCGTCTTGTTTCCAGCGATCATTCTGCCGTGCTTATCGCTCAGAACCGATCTACCCGCACCCAGCTCCTTGATAGATTGCTCGAGCAATTCCTTCCCGCGGTCAGTTCCTTTATTCGCATTATGCTCATCAAACTTCAATTCATCCATTTGATTCTCCATTCCCCCCAAATTGGTCGTGAGCGGAGAGCGGTGTTCCTCCGCTCGTAGTCGAAGGGCGCATTTGGGGGGATGCCGAAGGCAGGGGGGTCTTCCCCGTCAACAAACTCCACCTCTCCAACGTCGCCGCCACATACTTCGGCTCGACCTCCACAGCTCGGCATTTTCGTTTCATCACTTCGCAAGCAATAATTGTGGTACCGCTCCCGCAAAAAGGCTCGAACACAATTTCACCGCGTTTTGTATACAGCATCAAATGACGTAAAGGTAGTTCCACTGGAAACGCCGCCACATGCCCATTCGCCCTTGCTGTGCCACGCACGTCATCCCAGTAGGAACGTAATGCCCACGCCGCACCTGTCCACTCCTGTCCGCGCTGTTTCCCCTGGCTGTGATAAAACGTCATCAGTAGGCTAATGTCCTGGTCATCGAAGGAATCATCGAATCGCTTCGGATCTCCGTCAGCATGTTCAAACGTTGCCAGGAATTCATTATGCTGGTCAATCACATCGGTCTTGGGCGACGTGCTCATCAACTGCCCCTCCTTCAACCAATGCCTTACGTGACGCAGGTTCCAGCCCATCTTCCTCAAAGTATTCGTCCACTTGTCCACCAGCAACAATACATGCCGCTTCGACTTCTTGTCGAACGCCGTTGTAAATCCAGTTCCAGTATTGATCACAATTCGACTTTCATCCCGCTTGGTTACAGCATGGATCGTAGTCGCAATAGCTTCGATAAACGCATCAATCTCCGCTTCGCTGGTCTGTGTCTCGTAATCCTTACCCACCCAATAAGGCGGACTTGTAAAACACAGCGAAGCCTTCTCGCTTTCCATCAACTGATTGATCGCATACAGATCTATTGCATCGGCGCAAATGATTCGATGCTCGCCCAATTGCCACGCCTGACCCGCAACAACGTTCCATTTCTTGACCAATTCCTCAACTTGTTCGCTTTGATCTCCTGGATCGTTTCCCGCTTCATTCCCCGCTTCAATCTGATCCAGCAACTGACGCAGTTCCCCTTCTAAAAAACCGACGCTGTCAAAATCAATGCCCGCTGAAGCGTCTTGTGCGATCTGCTCTACGTCCCATGCCAAATCAAGCTCTGCGACCCGATTATCCATGTACGCCAATCTGCGAGCTTCACCTGTTGAATCATCCAGGTCAAGATCAGTGCGCTGAACAGCCACCAACTCATTACGCTCCGCTTGAATCACGCGCACCTTCAATCCAGCCTCTTGCGCCGCATCGAAGGTCTTATTGCCTGCGATTAATTTGCCATTCTTGTCCAATAAGACAGATCTTCCACCTCCCAACTCGCGCACCGATTGCAACAACAACTTCTTTCCACGCTCTGTTCCCTGATTGGAATTGTTTTCATCGTGCTTGATGCTCCTCTCCCCATTTTCGTTGGCTGAAAATGAGGAGGGGTTGAGGGTGGGGGTGGGGTTATTCTTTGTCATCGTCCAAATCTCCCATAAGTTTCAAAGCCAGCTTACGATCCTGATGTCCTTTCGCGTCAGGCCTCACCGCCACTGCTACCATCGCAGTAATGATCTCCGCCCGATGCTTCCATAACGGACTACCGATCAGCTTATGCACCATCTGATCAATCAACGGATTCCTCGTCCTCCATGTAGTAATTGCTCGATCACTAGTCAACCCTAAATGGAATCGCGCCAATTCCTCTTGTGTCTTTGGCTCACGGCTTCCTCTGGGTGTAGACGCCCACGCAATATATGCCGCCACTCTCCACGGCCATCCGCCTTTACACAATTCAAGATAATCATCCAACCATCGCGGTGCGCCCGATTTCCCATACAGCAGCTCAAGCGCCATTCGTGACGATTCGCTTTTCAACTTCGCATCTTCAACCGATGCTGTTTCATCATTCGGGATGTCAATATCGAGATTCAATGATAGTTGATAAACAGGTCTTGGGATTGGCATTCCTCACACTCCTTAAACAACGAACACCCAATATGTGGACTGCGGGCCCGCATATTGGGTGTTCAAGTTATTTTAGAACGCTCGTTCTATTTTGTCAAGTCACTCCGCCAAATACGTTTTCGCCAACAACCTCTTCCCATTCTCACTCATCCACCACGATCGCTTCGATCCGCAAACACTACACACAATACCAAGCATCGTCCCATCCACAAAACCAATTTCCTCGGCGCCCTCAGCGCACTCAGGCAACACCGCCTCCCGAAACAACAACAACCGCTCGATCGGCAACCCCTCCCTCTGCACCTTCACCCGCAATCCAAGCGCGTGACCATCCTCCCGCTTGCACAACCACAACCGCCCGCTCTGCCCATTCACCATCACAATCTCGTCCATATCATCGCTCCTATTCTCCCCTCCCCATTTTCGTTCGTTGAAAATGGGGAGGGGTCGGGGGTGGGGCTTATCTCCGCCCACCCACTGCCACGCAACGCCCCAACATCCAATCAGCCTCCAACAAGATCATCCCCTGCACATCCATGCAATTCTCCGCCCCCCTCGGCAACCGCCTCACAAACAAATACTTCGGCGCAAAACCGAACAGCCGTTCAAACTCCTTCGCCGCCTCCCTCGCCCCATCTCGCACACTCAAAAACTTGGAACCTGAAACCTGGAACATGGAACTCAGATTCCACACCACCAACCTCCGAAACTTCCCCGCCGCGCACGCCCCATTCACTTCCCAGGCACCGCGATAAACCCACTCCGCCCTCAACCAATAACTCCCCGCCGTCTCCCCCCGTTCAATAGCTGCAATAGCAGGAATAGAAAAAGAGGGTAGGGTTGAATCGCTGATCTCCTCGTTTGCCATCAAATGCACCCGCCGCACACACTGCATCGTCAACGTATCCTCGACCACGATCACCTCTCCCCCCAAATCGCGGCGGTTGCCCGCTATTTGGGGGGATGTCGCCCTCGGCGACAGGGGGGCTACCACTTCGCCTCCCTCTCCCTCGGTTCCACCCAACCAACATCAATCAAATCCAAGAAGTTGATCTCCTCAGCCATCCGCAAGTGATTCTCTGGCGTCAACAAAGCGAGTGCCTTAGTAGGATCGTCAGGCACAGAATACTTATCGAATCCATCGCTCGCAATCCACACGACCTGATGCTTCACAAAATAAGCATTCGGCAAAACACCGCCCAATCGCCTCTGCGTTACACACCAACGACTGAAATCCGCAGGACCCGTGCGGATCACCATCTGCACCCCCCATTCCGATGGCGGCAAATTGACAAAGATATCCGCCTTGATCCCTGCATACCGCAAATTCAACTTCTTCATGCGGTCGCCCTTCAAATCAATGCCTACATCCCTCGCCTCCGCCATCACCGCGATCAACCGATCCAACTCGGTCTTATACAACGGTGGGACTGGCTTCCCAAACTCCAACGGAGCGCGCCTCGGCACGATCGTCAAGTCGGGGATACACACCAACTCAATATCCTTCACCTCCGCCTTCTCGCGCCGAATCGAACCCGCGATCTCGATCCGCGCGCACGCAGGACGCAAATACTCCACCAAAGCCTCAGCCGTCTTCAAAGCAATATCATGGTTCATATCAATGCCTTTCCCCTCCCCCAAAATCGTGATCTCCGATTTTGGGGGAGGGCAGGGTGGGGGTCAAACCCTCACCTCCAATAAATCACTTCCAAATCATTCTGCAAAACCGCATCAGAATACCTTCTGAAGAACACAAAAAAATCTTCAACATCATCGAAACCATCCGCCGCCGCGAACCTCACCATCTCCGCATCCTCGATCACCTTCCCATTCATCAAAACGACCAACGCCCGCGGCACGATCTGAATCGGCTTCACATCCATGCAATCCGCCACCCGCAACAACCGACACCCCTTCGTCCGCATCCCCGTATACAACTGCAACACATCCCCCGACCGCGTCGCCCTCCTCCGCCGCGGACGAATCGTCTGCCTCTTACTCCCATCCAAAATCGCGCCAACAAACTGACTTTGAAAGTTATACGCTGGCATCACGCACCTGCCTTCATAAGAATTTGATCACCGCATCGCCCTTGTGCGAAAAATCCCACACATACCACGCGAACGCGATCGCATTATTCGAATCCGTCCGCGCCTGAAACGGGATGCGCTCGCTATGCACATACAACCGCGCAAACGGATACTCCACAAACAACTTCTTCCTGCCTTTCGATTCCAAAACATTCAACCGCAACAGCAAAGCCACCTTCCTCGAAGCGTGCTCGAGTGCCTGGTGAATGAACTGGTTCGCCAGCTTGAACGGCGGGTTCGTCATAATATTCTCCGTCTGATACGTAGACCGCAAAAAATTCACGCCGCCCTCGCCATACCCGCGGTCAATCAGATCGGTAGACTTGACCCGATACCCATACCGCTCGATTACCCTGCTCATCGCCCCGTCCCCGCACGCAGGCTCCCAGATCTCGCCCTCGAACCTCTCAGCCTCCAAAAACCTCACCGTAGCGATCTCAGGCGTCGGATAAAAATCATGCTTATTCCGATTCTTCCGCGCCCCCACCATCATCCTGATCCGATGATTCGCTTTAGAAACCTCTGGCAACTCAAACAACGTCTCCATTCACCCATCTCCACTGGTCACTGATCACTGCTCACTGTTCACTAATCACTCTTCACAACTCACCAATTACAAACCACCGCCCTCCCCCACCTCCTCCGCCTCCCCAAAACCCGCGCCTGTCCGCACGCACGCACAAACGCATAAAAACTATTGGCGGCTAAGAATAAGGGTTTCATTTTTGGCGGTTAAAAATCACTGAGCGAACACACCGAACAGATCCTGCAAAGCCTCCAGCGCTTCATCGGTATCGCCCTTCTCGAATGAGGTTTGCACCTGCGAACCCAACTCGCCGTTCACCGCCGCCACCAGCAACTGCCACGCCATCGGAGCCGCCTTCTTACGCTTGTTCTGCTCATGCACCCAATCCACCGCCTTCTGAACGCGCGGGTCAACGATCGGTCGCTCCACCCGCACATTCAGCTCCAGCCGCAAACTTGGCACAAGGTTCTTCTTTCGCGCCATTACTTCTTCCTCTGGATCGCAACCATCCGCTTATATAAACCCTGCGCGATAGACATCACAGGATCATCCGCAAACACCACCTTCCCGTTATATTCGCGCAGGAACTGATCGCGCAACAACAGGCTCCCCCCGCCGCCCACGAAGATGCGGTAAAAACGGTTCCGACCCGCCTGCCCCCACAAACGGTTCATAAAACCGAAGATGCGCGTCGCCCACGGCTCGATGAACGAATCCAAGTCCATCCCCTCGGGCAGGTCCTTCGCCCTCAACAACTCATCGAACTCCCCAAACGACCAACTCCCGCTCGGGTCCATCTGGTTATGCAGCCAGCGCACGCCGATATCCGCCCCACCGTTGAACCGCCGCGTATCCTCATCGCGCTTCGTCACCTGCACCTCCACCGTATTGCTCCCGATCCACACCGTTGCATTCTCCTGCGTCAGAGCCTTATTCCGCTCGGCAGAGATCGCCTGCCCGTCCATATCGAACGCATAATCCACCACCGCTCCCAAACTCTGCGGGACTAAGGTCAGACCCACGATCGTCGCCTCGAACTCCGCCCCGTCCGCCTTCCAGTGATGCGCGCCTCCGATCCACCCTTTCACCTGCCTCTCGTACTTTTTGCCTTTCTCGTCCGCCCCAAGCATCTGCATCGGCAAACCCGCCACCACCTCCAGCGGCTCCTCAAAACGACCATACTTGCGCTGATACTCCGTCAACGCCCCATAGAAGATCGCCCGCATTTCTGGCGTCACCCCAGCCAGCCGCCCAAAATCGAAATTCTCCACAGGCACCCCCCAGCGGTGCGCGTGCGGACCCACATACATCTCCCCAAAAGTCTCATTGCTCACCACGATCGGCCGCGCCCGCTTCTTCGAAAACGACGCATCCACGCCTCCGCTCATCAACGCCGCCTGGCTCGGGAAATTCACGCTTCCCTTCACGCCCACACACTTCAAACCGCTCTGCCCCAAATCCAAACCAATATTGATCGTCATTTCACTGCTCCTTTTCATTATGTTCCCCTCTCCCAGCGGGAGAGGGCTAGGGTGAGGGAGAAATCCAAACTCCCTCAACACATCAACTACCGACCTTGCATCCTTGCCTTCATCGCCTGCGTCTGCTCCAACCCCTCCATCGCTCGCGCCAAAATATCTGCCTCGCTTACCGCCGATCGCTGACCACTGACCGCTGATTGCTGATCGCTGACTGCTGTTCGCTGATCGCCACCATCCTCCCACTCCTCAATATCCACGCCAAAATCTAGCCCCACCGAGATCGGCTCCCAATCCCCCAGCCAATACCCAGGCTTATTCACCCCGAACGGTCGCGTGCACTTCAACTCCTCCACCAGCAAACTTTCCAGGTCGTCATACATCTCGTATGCCGTCACGATCCGTTGCGGGTCCCAACTCTTATCGCCATCGCTCAACAACCGCTTTGTCATATATGAGGTCTTGTTAGACATCTTCAAAAAATGGACGATGAACACATCCGTCACGCGCGGGCGCGACAACAACACCGCATACGGCTCGCCCGTTGGCGATTTGCTTCCGCTCACCAAACCCCACCGCCGTGCGCGCTCGCCCAGCACCATCCTCAACACCTCAGGGTGAATTTCCTTCGCCGCCTCCAGCATCCGCACGCTAGGCGTGTAATTACGGCTCGAGATCTCCTCCGACACAATGCTCGCAACATGATCCCTCACATACAAATACAGGTTGATCAGGCTGGCAATTGACAAAATAACAGTCAAACCCAGCGGGAAGAGAGCCAACGCCCCCCACACCGTCCCATCGCGCATCGCCCAATCGTTCCACCAGATCAAGCAAGGCGCGATCAACGCCGCAGGCACCATCCACTTCCAATTTCGCGGTCTATCAAACATACAAACCTCTCTTTACTTCGCCATTCATGGCGAAACACGCTCAACCCACCACATCAAATAATAGATCGTAGGGCAACCCAGGCACGCCAAAAAGACCATAGCCACACATCCGAAACAAGACGACTTCTCGTCACTCATTGGCGGCGGCTCATCGCCGTAAATTTCCTTGGTGTCCCATTCGTTTACATCAATCTCATATCGCTTGGGACCCACGCGAACGATCGACCGCGTCTTGTCCCCTGCAATGGTCGTGCCCTTGACAAAATCAGACGCCTCCTCGAAATCGTTCGCCTGAATTTGCCACACTGTATGCGTCCCCTCCACAGGTCGCCCGCGCATATCATGGTTCTGTTTGATGTATGAACCAGTCACCTTCGATTCCACTCGATTCGCCAAATATTCAGCCGTATCGTACGGGTCTCTGATCGTCAACAACTCGCAAACCACTCCAACCACATGCCGAAGAACTCCCATCATCCACCTCCGATCAACTTCAAGAGCCAAAGAAACATCGTAACCAACCCCACCACCGCCAACATATTCCACGCCTGGCGCTTCACTGCCTTCACACCCGCAGTCCACCTCCGCGCCCACGGGTGCGCCCTCTTCGTTGTCTTGATCCCTTTTCGCTTTCCTTTCATCTCACACCTCCAATGAACATTTGTGAAGTTTGCCCTTCCCGCATGTTCATAAAATCAGCCTCAATAGAGAGACCAATTCCAAAAAAACCGTTACATACCCTTACTTCACAAACCTTCACGAAGTTCATAAATATTGACTTGAGCATAGCGAAAAGGCTCATAAAACATGCCAAAACGCTTCGCATAACTAAATTAATGAACGTCGTGCAGAAAAATGAACCAAAATCAAGACCTTGCGCAATCTCAGAGAGAAAAAAAGTTTCTCTTTTTCCGCGAATGACCAAAGCCCCGAAACCGTGTTCATTCCGTTCACAAACCTTCATTCCCACCTCCCCGTCTGCGCGTTATAAATACCCGCCTGTGGCAACTCCGCCTGTGTTGGAATAGGCTCAATCTCCTCCATCTTGTAATCAGATTCACGGTCCAGCCCGAACCTCAACTTCGCAAGATCAATCCGCTCGCGGTCAAGGATCACCACCCAGCCCCCGCCCGTTCTTTCCACGGGCAACCTGAATGCCTCTCTACAAATTTCTCCAATCGTCCTGCTCTTCACCGCATCCGATTTCTTCTTATCCTCCGCGCCCTCGCCGATATTCTCAAAGTCCATGATCTCATTCATGATCTTCGCCACATCTTTATACGAAGCAAATCGCACCAACCCGTGCCGCCCCACCTTCCCGATCTGCACCACATCCTTATAGCCGCTCACCCTCTCCGCATACGACTTGCTTGCGTGTGGAGGCACGCCCGTTTTCAGATCCGCCGCAATATCCAACGCCACGATCGTCCGCAACGCCATCGCCTCGAAGCTCCCCGACCGCTTGATCATCTCATCCTCATAATTCGACCGCCCGATCATCATCAGATCGTTCAGCAAATCCTCGTCGTCTTGCAAAACCGCCAGCACCTTCATCGGTCGCAACACCTGGTTCACCCGTGGCGAAACTAAGGGGTCAGACAACTTCCTCCGCTTCCCATTCACCAGCGGCAATTCGATCTTTGGCATCCACGTTTCTAACCGCCATCGCAAACACATATTGCGTAATTCGATTGCTTCCTCCTCGATCTCAGGAGGGTAGAAACCAGGCTCCATATCGTGTTTATCCAGTGTCATCGTATCCACCTGCGAAAGGTCAAAAGTCACACAACGGTTTTCGACCCCCGCATCCGAAAACGACTTATACATTGTGATTAATCTCGGTCCATACACGGGCGTCACGCTCGGCACATAGATCTTCCCATTGGGTGTCATGGTCTCCATCATGTTGAACGAGTTCGTCGTTCGCCTCATGCCGCTCCCCTTCAAAAACGCATTCATCGAACCGTCATCCTTCTTCATCAAATCGTCCGCCTCGTCGATCATGATCGAAGCCTTATACAACTTTGCCAACCCGCGATAACTCGCGCTTGTCGTGGTCGAAAGCGTCACCGCAAAACGGAAGGATGTGAGCCCCACCAAATACAACAGGTCGCTCTTCCCCGAACCGCTTCCTCCGCGTGCTCGCAAAAAATTAAACGCATCGAACGAATCGAACACCCAGGACGCCAGCGACCATGAGCCGAAAAATCGGTAGCGGGTTTTTTGCTCCATATAAAAATACTTCTGATAATATTCAGCCATCCGCTCGATCAAATATCCCGTCGTTTGCAGGGCGCCTAGACCGTGCGCCACCTTCAACGCCCCTGTTTCGATGATTTCATCGAACGCTGGCGGTTGAATTTTCTTCCCCTTGACCACAAGATAATTCGCCGTGCCGATCTCCCGCACATTGTTCTTCATATCCTTGATGTGTGCGTACGCAAAGCGAATCTTCCGATCCTTCAGATCGTAAAAAATATCAATCAAATAACCGCTGTTCTCCGCAGGGTCGTCAGGGAACCATCCTCCCAACGTTTCCTCCACAGTCAGGTCATCATCTTCATCCTGCGCTTCCTTCGCCGCTTTTCTCAACTCCCCATTCAACCACTTGCTATATTTATCCGTCTGTTCGGTCTTGCCCAAACCAGGATACAACGCCTTTGCCAGCGCGTCCGAATAATCCACCCGCAACTGATTCGGTATGGCAACCAGCATCGGTCTCACCACCTTCGAAAGCGCCTGATCGCGCACAGGTCCCTCTTTTGAGCCCGCATAACGCGCCGCCAATACTACCAGCGGCTCGGCTTTCTCCGTGATCCCATCAACGATACTCTGCCCCGCATCCTTTTCCACGCCAACATCCATCAAATATTGCGCCACATCGTTCGTGTCCTTGATGGTTTTGGTGCCTTTCCCATTCCGTTCCCACTCGATCTTTGGCGTGCTGGCGATCCACAACCCCCCGCCAAAAGCAGTAGCCAGCGGAAAATCATTCTTTCGCCCTGTCACAACCAACTCGCCTGCGGTGTCAGAATCTTTTACATAAATAATTCGCTCATATTCCCGCTTCAAGCGTTCGATTTCTCCGCTCTCGATCAAATGTCTCCACGAAGAACCGCACAGTGCCATGGCGTCTTTCTTGAATTGTCGCCATGTCACAGAATCGCCCTGCCCCTCCACGATGTAAATCGCCTCGCCTCTTTCCTCCCCCTCAGCATGATGCTTGAAGCACAGCGAGTTGTAATAGGGTCGCAACGGACCCGCCAACAACGAATTCACATTATGCGATTTCCGCTCCGCATCGAAGCCTGGCAAAAACCGTTCCGATAAAGTCTCAATCCTTCCATTGAACTTGTGTCCATACACCAACCCTGGCGTGTTCATATAGCCCTGAATGAAATTCTTCCCAAACCCGCTCGGGTCCAATCCATACTTCTCCGCCCACGCCGCCACATCACCCTTGAACCCCATCACCATTACTGCCTGCGGTGAAAGTGGGTCAATCCCATGCAACTGGAATTCCCCGCGCATCTCATTGATCTCAGCAGGAGTAGCGCGTCCGCTGAAACCGATCCCCTCCGCCTTGATCGTCTCCATCGTCCAACCGCGATCCAACGCGTACGCCAACGCCTCTTTATCCCCCTCTCGAACTGTTTTGCCCGTCTTATGATCAGTCTCGCCCACCAACCATCTCCGCATCACACGCATCGCCACCCTCAACGTATCCTCCTTCGCCTGCGCCGCCAGCCGTTCCTTCAAATCCCCATCCTTCCCCTGCAATGTGATATTCGCCCTCCCCGCCAAATGGCGAATCGCCTCTTTCAAATCCCAGCCTGGGTTTTGCTCCATCACCCAATGCAATACATCGCCGCCTTTATTGCATCCAAAGCATTTCCACGTCTGCGAACCACTCCAAACCACCAAAGCAGGGGTATTCTTGTTCACATGGAACGGGCAAAACCCAACGTAATTCGCGCCGCTCTTTCGCAGTTTCACGCTGACAGTCTCGCCAACCAAACTCTCGATCCGCACTTTATCCTTGATCTCTTCAATGATGCTCATCTATGCCCGTCCGATTCCTTTCAAAATTTCAGCAACTTACACCAACTCGCGCTCACCTTCAGCAACTTTCCGAAACTTGCAACCCCGTTTCTCCACGCCTACTGAGAATTTTCCAACCACTCGCCAAGCCACCCCTAAACAAAGCGAAATGAAACCTACCTCCCCCCCCTACCCCTACCCTTCCCACACGACATAACCCCACGTTATGTCGCCCCTGTTTATTGAGCGGCGATCCCTTTTCTACACAAGCCATGCCCGCGCCCCATAACGCACCCAAAAAGGGAAGTTTGCGATTCTCTCTACTACTGCATATACATCCAAACAACGCATCACTCTATCAACCCATCCACTGCGGACATGGCGTGTGCGCGTGCATCTGCCACATCGTTGACCATACGCACCAAATCCTCTAATGCAGGTTCAAGCAGGGACTCCAATCCCGCTCTCCGTATGGCTTGCCTAATACGCAACTCCACACGTGGACTGCACTCCGCATGATCAGCCAGTGCGCCCAGTACAGCCTCTAGGTCAGATCGCACTTTCATATATGCGCCGTTCTGACCCTTACTCCTTGGCATGGACTTCCCTCTCCGTGGCTTCCATATCCTTCCACCACAGATCCAAATAGTGATCGAGACCATACAACGCCATCACCGTAATACCGCCAGCGACAATAACTTTCCATAGCACGATCACGATCTCAAGATTGCTCTCCTGCATGAGCCACACCGTAAGAGGGACCATCAAGCCGAGCACGCCGAAAATGTACGCCAACAAGCGCGGAAGTGTCCTACCCTTGAAAAACTTCATCCATGGGAAGTAATGCAGGAATGCCTCGCTGATCATCACCAAAAAGATCAATACCCATTCGTTCACCGATCACCTCCAGCTGGAGAATCTCCAACAACAATTGCAAACCCGCGCGGTACGCCGCCACATGCTCGGCAGGCATAGTCACGAACTCCACTTCGAACTTGCATTCCAACTCCGTAGCCTTGCGACCCATTCATTACTCGAGCGCTTCTTCCAAATTGACTGCATACATCTGCTTCATTTCGTCCGTGATGTGTTCTTTGAACCATCGCTTGATCTCCACCATTGGAATAACAATTCCTCGGTGTGGAGCATTCGCAATAAACGCTCGTTTGAAATCTTGGTGAATCACAAGTGCGAGAGACCAGCAATTGCCGTCGTAACACTCTGACTTCATGCCTTTGTATTCAATACTGTTCAAATACCATTGGCAAATGTTCAAAGCCAAATCTGCGGGACCTGAACCCGCGTAACCAAATTCAAAACCACTCGGGGAATGATGCACAACCAAATGAGGCACATTGGTTCGAACGATTGCATGATCATCATCACCATCTCGTTGCAAAACCAATGCCTGATTAAGTGATATGTGATCGGTGGTTTCACCATCAGAAAAATCTTCACGTTTAGCAATATCATCGTTCATTGAATCATCTCCTCGTCTATGACTTCTACAAATCGGTCCCATGCCTGCATCTACGCTGGCAGGATTGCTCAAAGGCTTTTTGCATCTCGAGCAATAACTGATGCGTCTCACGCCGCCAAATGCCAACTGTTGTAGTGCCATCATTCATCAATCCTTTCCATCAATCTTTCCAACAACATAATGAATGCGCTATCCAATAACCACGCTTGGAACTCCACTGATATTTCATGGTCGCCATGATCCGATAAATCTGCTCAACCTTGACTTTGCCTTTTTGAAGTCCAGAAATGAATGCCTCATCGGTGCAATCCGACATCCGTTCCCCTCCTAAAACCTCGATGGCTTTCATTAACTTCTTGGCGCGAATGACTTTACGCATCACATCGCCTCCGCCGCCGCCCGCATCTCACTATCCCGCGGACTGGTGTAATACTTGATGATCGTCTTCACGTCATCGCCCGTCTGCCTGCACACCGCCTTCAACGCCGCGCCCCACCGCCGCGAATCACCCTGCATAAACGCATCCATAAAACGGATCACATACGTGTGCCTCAACCCATGCGGAGTCGCCTTCACCCCAGCCTGATCCCGCAACAACACAAACCGCTCCCACGCCGCCTGACGCCCAATCGCAAACCCGCGCTCATCGGTGATCAATCTCTTGCCCCCCTCTCCATTTTCGTTCGCTGAAAATGGGGAGGGGACGGGGGTGGGGTCAGGTCTACGCTCCATCCACCTCCGCATCTTCCCGATCAACCGACTCGCGATCCGCACCTTCCGCCGCTTCATCCCCTTCCCCGTCACATGGATAAATCCCTCATCCAAATGCACATCGCACAACAACAGACCAACCGTCTCCGAGATTCGCAGACCCGCATCGTTCATCAGGAAAAACAGGACGCTGTCCCTCAGCCCCAACAGCGACCCCTCTCCCGCTTCCGCCGCCCCTTCGAGCTGACACCGCTCCTCATCCGTCAAATCGCGTGGAGTTTCCTCCACCACGTCCATATACGCCACCCACTCGCTCGGATCGTGATCGAGCAAATCCGCCCCCATCGCCCAACGGACGAACAATCGCAAACTCGCCAACTTCCTTTTATGTGTAGCAGGAGCAGACTCGAACTGCGCGAAATACTCGCCCACATTCTGCGTGTTCAACTGGCACGGCTCGAACGCCACACCATACCGCGCCTCGAACCACGCCGCCATCAACTTCATGTCCCGCTCATACGCCTCCAACGCCAACCGCGACCGCATCTTCCTCTTCTGGCTCGGCGTACTCCGCAGAAACAAACCAAACTCCACCCGCCAATCGAACGGCTGTGCTACGGGTAACTGAGTAAGATCAATTTGTGTGTTCATAAAATTCCTTTTGCCGAACGGCAAGCGTTAACCGCCCGCCGAATTTACGCACGGACAGTCGCTTGCATGGTATGTCGTATGTGTTTCGCATGTGCATACCAAAGCCAAAGGCGGAGTCGGTTGCACGCTTTGTTGGGCGGCTTCTAATTCAATAATGCGATACCGCAGGCGTTTTATTTCTGCTATCGCCTCATCAATTGCGTCAATGTATAAATCTTCATCCGCTAATCTGTCGGTGATGTCTAAATATTTTACGCTGACAAGATTTCCAAGATGTATCGTTGTTTCCATGTTTTCCTTTCGGGCAGAGCCGCCCAACTATCTATTAAGCGGATTGTACAAAATCCGCGTCGTACCTTTTCACATCAAACGGCACATCTTCATCGGGAAACTCTCTCGTCCACCAATGAGCGACCATCTTCTCGATCAGATCGCTCACCGACAAAGGCGATAACGCGCCTGCATTCTTCTTCATCGTCAAGCGGATCAACGCCTTATTCACCTCCACCCCCAACCATGGACGATACGTCTCGGGGTTTGGATAATGCAATAGGTGATCCATCACTCATCACCCTTCACCCTGGCATCCACCACCACATCCCCGCGGACTTGGCTCTACGCCCCAAACGTCACGCAGTCCAAAACCGCATCGAAGAGACGTAACATAATCTCAATCATTTTGTCTTTCATCCTGACTCTCCACAAACTCCATCAATGCGGCTTGGACAAGCGTCCGATATCGAGCCAGAACATCCTTTGCGTAATATCTCGCATCGGTGGCTGTGCGGTGTTGCACACGGCTCTCATGCACGATCCGCCGCCCCTGCACAAACCGCGCCTCGTAATGCTTGCCGCCGTCTGCATGAGCGATCCGCTCCGAACCGCAATCCATCATCGCAGGCTGAAACTGCGTCCGAAACTCAGCCTTCCGCTCTGACTGATCATCGCGTCCCATCCCTGTGGGACTATTCACTGATAACTGATCACTGTTCACTGATAACTGCTCCATCACTACCCTCCCCTCCGAGAAGAACCCACCCAATGACCATGCACCGCACACGCAGGATCATCGCACCGCATCGGGTCCGTCCCTGTGCAAAGCCGTTCCTCCGTCACCAACTCGCACCCCGCCAACTTATTCACATCCCGCGCCGCCAAACTCCCGATCGAACCCTCCCCCCCACGCCACATACAACCCAAACAACCCATTCGGCTGGCGGATCGCCTTCAGCGGCTCCCCCTCGTTCAACGAATACGCCCCCACCTGGCAATCCAACGCGCACCGAAACGTGAAAGTAACCTGCCTCCCCCGTGCATGACTCGCAAACATAGATGATGCTATTGACATTTCATTTTCCTTTCTTCGATAACTCTCCCTCTCCCTTTAGGGAGAGGGCTGGGGTGAGGGTAAAAATTGCCAGCAGTTGTCCATCTCTACTCAACAACACATAATTTGGTCTCACCATCGCCTGCTGGCGCGCGACGGTGGATTTGATAACGGGGCTTTAGGCAGAGGCGTCCATAAAAATCAAAGGCTCCGCGCGGTCCCGTTATTCACTTTTCTCCCCTCTCCTTCAGGAGAGGGGTCGGGGGTGAGGTCGCTCTACCACGGCACACCCCTCCACAACAACAACGCCGCGATCACCAACACCGCCAAAAAAACGTTCAACCAAAAATCACACGATCTCTTCATTTCGGCGTACACTCTCCGATAGAAAATGAGTGTCCGCTCAACACTCATCTCGTCCTTCGAGCGCAGTGACCGCCCCGTCCCACTGCGCTCGATTGCTATGCCTTGAAATACTTCTTCAAAATATCCAACTGCTCCAACGACCACGCCACATGGAAGCCGTCCATCTTGCGCCAACTCTCCAGCCCCATCCCCTTGCACGCCCGCCCCAACTTCTGGAAGGACACCTCGCAATCGAAATGACAATACGGATGCAGGAGGCTCACCTTCGACTCCCAATAGACCTTCCCATACTGGTCGATGCTCCCCTTGTTCTCCTTCGTAAACGCATCCATCCCGCGCACCACCCAACACGCCAGGTCGAAAGGCACCACCGTTACCTGCGGCGCGGCTTTCTTCACCTGCACCAACGTATCCAAATCCAACAGATCCGCAACCATGGCTATGCTCCTTTGGGTAATTCGTTTGTCTTCTTACCCCCACGTTGAGCGGACACTGAGCGAGCAGAGCGAGACGAAGTGGAAGTCGAAGCGCCCCTCGGCAACAACTTCAATGCATCCAACTTCAACCACTCCTGGTTCACCAGCCAGCGCAACTGACCCGCCGCCGTCCGTTCGTAGGCTTCCCCCAAAACCTTCAACCTGTCCCGTGTCTCCACGTCAATCTGTATGGTCGTTAATTTCTCTTCTGGCATTGTTCCATCCGTTTCTTTTTTACTTCCAAGCGTTAGCGGCGATTATATTGATTTTCTATATTTTGTCAATAGTTGGAAGGAAATCAATTCCAACAGTTAGTTACATTTATGCAACAATTGGAAACAAATGTTCAACAAATGGCTACTCGATCAACTGAAAGAGAAAGATTGGACACAAGCCGATTTATCGCGTGCCTCGGGTCTTACAAGCGCGGCAATTTCAAAATACATCAATGGAAGAACACCTGATGAAGATGCCGTCCGTAAAATTGCGAAAGCGTTGAAGTTGCCGCCTGAATTTGTTTTTGAAAAAGCGGGTAAATTACCTTCCAAACCCGAACTTTCCACCATCAAACGCAAACTCGCCCACCTCGCCGAATCCCTCCCCGATAGCGACGTCGAAATTGCAATCGCCCTCCTCGAACAACGCTCCGAATACTACAAAAAAAACCCGAGCGCAAAGCCAGCCAAATGAAATGGTTCCTTCTCGCCCTTGCCGTCTTCATAACAATTGGATTGAACGAACTTGGGTTCGGCATCATCTCCCTAATCGTTTTCCTCCCTCTATCCCTCTGGCTCATGGACAAAGCCCTCAAATGAAACGCCGCCTTCATCGCGCCCTCCAATCCGCCTCCGAACTCCGCGCCCTCCTCGTCCTTATTGTGCTTCTATCCTTGCGCGTCTGGCGTATAGTTCAATTCAAATATCGCTCTCTCCCCAACATCCTCCAAATCGTCGAACACATCCGCGCTCGTGTTCTCTCCTCCCCTTTGTTCGACCGCCGCCGCATTCATTGGGTTGGCTTTCCCCTCTCCTCGCGAAGCATCCCTGTGGGACAGCGGGAGAGAGAAGGCGCCGCACTGAGCTCGTCGAAGTGGTGAGGGAGAATCATTGACCACCCCTCCCCAAGCCAGAAAGAACCCTCCCTTTATCGTTCTCATCATCCTCGCCGTGATCGCCATCTGTATTTTTTGTGTCATCACGTCCTTCGCCATGGATGCAATGGGGCTTCTCCCCACCTCCACACCCACGCCTATATCGAATGCAACGTCCACTCTCCATTCAACACAAACGATTCAGCCCACAGAAATTATTGTTGGTAAAACGCTCGACGATTACCTTCAAGAATTTGGCGGCAACCGCGATGTCTACATAAAAATCCTCACCCTCGCCGATTGCGCCGCCCTTCAAGAAGAATTCAACATCGCCTACTCCAACAACTCCCGCGAAACGCCTGGCTCAGATCAATTCAAATGGACGCTCGGCTACATGACCGCCGCCGATGACCAGATGAAATACCTCGGTTGCTACGCATCCACACCGACCATATTCACTCCCGATCTTCGCACGGCAACCCCTCTGCCAACCAAAACCCTCGTGTTCACTGCCACCCTTCCCGCAAACTGCTACGCCGCCTATCCACAATTCTGCATCCCCATCAACACCCGCCCATCCTGCGACCAACTCCCATCAAACTTCGTCGTCATCCCGCCCGATCCACAAAACTACGACGGCGACAACGACGGCTTCGGTTGCGAAAAATAAACCTGAAATCTGAAACTTGAAACCTGAAAACTTGAAACTTGAAACTCAACACCTGAAACCCGAATCGTGACCCCCTCCCTCCCCTTCCAACCAGGCGATACCGTCGCCTCCTACTTCCGCGATAGCGGCGGCGACGAACAAGACCTCTCCGTCCCCCAACAAGAAGCCCGCTTCCTCCGCTGGTGCAAAGAAAACAACCTCACCCCAGGCGCAATCTTCAAAGACCTCGCCAAAAAAGGATCATCCCTCGTCGGGCGTGAAGACTTCCTCCGCATGATCCGCCACTTCCGCTCAGGCGACGCGCCCGAAAAAGGCTTGGTCATCTGGAAATACTCCCGCTTCTCCCGCGACGTAGACGACTCCGCCTTCTACCGCGCCGATCTCCGTCGCATGGGCTACCTCATCCACTCCCTCAACGACAACATCCCCGAAGGACCCGAAGGACGTTTCTTCGAAGCCGCCATAGATTGGATGAACCAACGCTTCCTCGAAGACCTCTCCACCGATGTAAAACGCGGTCTACACCACCTCGTACAAACCTACGGCTGTGTCCCTGGCACGCCCCCGCGCGGCTTCAAACGCCAACCCACCCAAATTGGCACACGCCGCGACGGCTCGCCCCACATCGCCCACAAATGGATCCCCGACCCCGATCTCATTCCCCTCATCAAACAAGCCTTCCAAATGAAAGCGGCAGGCGCCACCCTAGTCGCCATCCACAAAGCCACGCGCCTCTACGGCTCCAAAAATTCATACAACACCTTCTTCACCAACCGCATCTACATCGGCATCCTCGAATTTGGCGAACTCGTCATCGAAGACTACTGCAAACCCCTCATCAGCATGGACGTTTGGAACGCCGTACAAAAAAACATCCTCGCCCATGCCCAGGCGCAATACAAAGAATTCCACCCCAAACGCCTCAACTCCATCTACCTCTTCAGTGGCATCATCTACTGCGCCCGTTGCGGCTCCCCCATGCACGGCAACACCGTCTCCCGCTACTCCAAACACGGACGCGACGAAGCCTACCGATGCTCGCGCTCCCGCAGACGGGAAGACTGCGCCGCAGGACGCATCTCCCGCCGCATCCTCGAAGATGCCGTACTCGCCTCCCTCAAAGAACGCATCCTCCTCCCCGACAACCTGGTCGCCATTACCCAGCTTGCCATCACCGCCCAGCAAGAAGGCGAAGAAAAACGCCGTCAGCGGCTAGTCAGCAACGCCTCCGACCGCAAAAAAATCTCCAATCAAATTGCCAACATCACGCGCGCCATTGCTGAAAGTGGGCACTCGCCATCCCTCCTCGAAACCCTCTCCGCCCTCGAAGCCCGTCGCATCGAACTGCAAACTGAAAACCAGCAACTGCAGATCCCCTTCCAACCCGTCCCCGCCTACACCGAAGAGCAACTCACCGCCCTCTCACAACACATGCTCGAAAAACTCGCCAAGGTCCCTCTCGAAGAAAAGCGCCTCATCGTCAAAGCCCTCATTCACAAAATCGCCGTCGAACGTGAAGGCAAAACCATCCGCGGACTCATCACCTACTACTCCCCGCCTTTTCCCCTCCCCCTTCCTGAAACAGGGAAGGGGATAATGTTGCCTATGCCCCCACTCCCCGTGGGGGCACTAACAAAACCTAACGCGCCGTGAGGCGCGTTTTTTTTTGTTTCGGAACAGCGACTATAATCCTGCGGGTTGAACGGATTCGGCACGAGGCTGTCCGCGCTGAGGAAGCGTCCCAGCTTGGGGGAATAGAACCGTGACTGGTAATGGTAGATTCCCAAGCCAGCGATGTTCCGTTGGCCTGTGAAGAGTTTGTCCGTGTACATACTGCCTGTGGCGAGGCGCGTCTCACCAAAGAGAAAATATTTCAACCTGAACCAATCATGCAGGTGGGGTTTGCGTGGTTTTGGATGATCTGTATTGTCTCTGGCGTGGAGGTACCAGGTTTTTTACCATTCGATACGCTGGTGAGTATGCCTCGATTTTCTGAATGGCTTCGTGGTCAAAGACCTTTTCACCGCACACGGGGCAATCGTAGAAATCCACCTTCGGGACAACGTACTCTCGCCCCTTGTACTGGCGGGTGATATCGCGGGTCACACGTCGAATTTTTTTACTCCCACATGTTGGGCAACTTGTGATTTGAAATTTACTTTTCATGGTTAAGTCGCTTTCTTGGAAGAAACGAGAAAGTAATACGTCTCAATACCAGATTCCTTCACGAGCTTGCCCTTGCTGTAAATCATCAACCCTTCCAGATTCGTGCTTTGGATGATGTGCAAATACTCCCTGGCTTGTTTGCGATACGGGCTTTGTGAACGAATAGTTTTATAGATTGCTACCGCGTTCGCTATGGATTCAACGATATCCAGTTCGGTCAGCCCATCCGCCTCCAATTCCATGCTGGCTTTTTCGCTAAAAGCGTAACGTCCTGCAAGGATCGCGCGTTTGATTCGGATCAGGGTGTCGCTCATGATCCCAGTATAGCATTATTCCCTGCCTCGTTCGGCACGAGGCTGTCCGCGCTGAGGAAACGTCCCAGCTTGGGTGAATAGAACCTTGACTGGTAATGGTAGATTCCCAAGCCAGTCCCTTCAACTGCATCCAGGGGAAAATGGGTCTCAGTGCGAAGTTGTTAAAGTGCAATTGCTGTTCAGGCACCTGCCCTGTGTAGGGAGTCAGGAGGAGACAAACCTTCGGTTACGTCTCACAGCGGGGAAAGAGTTGCAATTCGAATATTTAAGCTGGTGAAGTTAGCATAGCAGGTTCACGAGTTTCGAGAATACCATTGTCCATAAATCCAGCGGGCCATCAAGTACACAAAGACTGAAATTCCAAATGACAATAGAACCTCAAATTTCAGATCTCTTTGGGACATAGACAAGTCAACTGCGTTTATCGCGCTTGTGGTGAAATACAAGAAATAAGCTGCTAGAATTAACGCAAATCTATTGGCTGTCATCATTCCTTTCTTTTGCATGATCGCTATAACTATGCATATTCCGAACAAAATAAGCATATTCGAAGCAAAAGTAATATCCATTTTAACTCCTTCATAAAGGTGTTGTTATGGGATGAAATACTAGACAAAACAAACAGTGGCAAGCGTCAAGGGGTTTTTTCATAATAGTTGCGCCAAGCATTAATTTCTACAATATGTTGAATCGTGTTATATGTCTCATAGAAGAATGGAACTGACACTACTGCCAAAATACCAATGGCTGCCAGAGTAATCCACCCCACAGGATTACTAAGCAGATAGATCACCGTCGTCACTACGATAAGATCAGTAAATATATTGGCGGCCAGCAGGTACGTTAATAGCACCATATCAGTCTCATACGCATTAGCATCCCTGCACGGTGGATGCTCTTCTGGCGGTTCTGGAATAAACGGTGGTGTGGAATCATCTTGCTCCAGCCCACCATCCAGCGGATCGGGATTAGCAATCACAACGGGAGCATCGGATTCAGGCACACCGCCATCTGGCAGAACCACGGGCGAGGGAGAATCGTTTTTCTTGTCATCGGTATTTTTCTTCACCACCTTCGGCTTGCCAGCATCGAGACCACTGCCCTTCACCACTTTATTCCCCACTTTCGTCGTTGACAGGAAACTGTTATCGCAAGTCGGGGTCGGGTCTTCGGGGTCGGAGCACATGTGCCCGCTGGGATCGGTATACCGCA
>WBZR01000832.1_pt1 | contig 44943 bp, 45 predicted proteins | sample 5204231 | NCBI WGS metagenome assembly WBZR01 (sample SAMN12412403, study PRJNA552823) | activated sludge metagenome | isolation source: activated sludge from anammox sidestream of wastewater treatment plant... | place: USA: Virginia | collected 2017-08 | reverse complement strand
GGTGGCTCACCGATAACCGGGGCCGCGTCAGCGACCCCGCCTAGCCGCTTTGAGCGGCTCACAAAATAAGGCCCCCGGCTTTGCCGGGGGATACTTACTCCGAAAGTAAGCGCCAGTTCGGATTGCGAAAGGTAGCTCGAGCCGCTCTTTACGGTACGCGATTGCGTGCCTTCCGGCGTTTCGATACGCACAGCGGCCCCGATGGCATCGCGATTCGATTTGACGCCCGTGAGCCGCAGGCGCAGGGACCTGTTCCCGTTCGCCACGTCATTGCGGTAGAGATGGGCAGGGCCCTGGTTCGTGGTCACCAGCGCATCGAGGTCGCCATCGCGGTCGAAGTCGCCATAGGCCAGTCCGCGCCCTACCTTTGGCGCCGCGAACTCCGCTCCCACTTGGGCGGCCGCGTCCACAAAGGCAGTGCCGCGCTGGTTGAGGAACAGGTGCGGCGGCTGGGCATAACCGACGTTGCCCGGAACGTTGCGGACAGTCGCATCGATGTGGCCGTTGACGGCCATGAGGTCAAGCCATCCGTCGAGGTCGGCGTCGAAGAAGGCGCATCCGAACCCGAGGCTGCTGCGCGAGAGCCGGCCAATGCCCGTCTTCAGCGCGATGTCAGAGAAAGCCGCACGCGAAGACGCCAGGTAGAGCGCCATCATTTCGTTATCGAAGTTCGTAATGGCTACGCCCGGCGAACCGGAGTTAGTGAAGTCCGCCGCGTCAATGCCCATCCCGGCGCGTGCCTTACCGTCTTCGCTGAAGGCCACTCCCGCTTTGACTCCCATCTCTTCGAACGTCCCATTCCGCTGATTGCGGTAAAGCTTGTTCGGCTGGGTGTCATTGGCGACGATGAGATCCGGCCAGCCGTCCCTGTCGTAATCGAGCATGGCGACGCCGAGCGATTTCGAACTGGTATCGAAGATGGCGCCCCTGGCGGTGACGTCTTCGAACGTGCCGTTGCCGCGGTTGCGGAACAGCCAGCAGGTGGAGCCGCGGTAGGCTTCCGGCGTGCAGTAGGACTTGTTCTTTCCGTCCACGCTACAAAAGACATCGTGCTCGGGAGCCCATTTGACGTAGTTGCATACGAACAGATCGAGATGGCCGTCGCGGTCATAATCGAACCACATGGCGGACGTGCTGAACGCCGTTCTTCCGCCGAGCCCGGATTTCGCCGTCACATCGAGGAAATGGCCTTTCCCCGTGTTCTGGAACAGCCGGTTCTGTCCCACGCAGGTCACGAAAATGTCTGGAAAGCCGTCGTTGTTGTAATCGGCGACAGCCACGCCGAGGCCGTACATCTCCACCGCCAGTCCGGCGCGCTCGGTGACGTCGGTGAACGTGCCGTTGCCGTTGTTGCGGTAGAGCTTGAGAGTAGTTTGGCGCTTCTTGTGGCCCGGCCAGTCCATTCCGTTGATGAGGAGGATGTCGAGCCATCCGTCGTTGTCGTAGTCGAGAAAGGCGCAGCCCGGTCCCATGGTTTCCGGAAGGAGCTTCGCTCCGTAGGCGCCGCTGTTGTGGCGAAATTTGATGCCCGCCGGGGCGGTGACATCGACGAAGTGCAAGCCGGGCGAGGGCGCGGCGTGGAGCGCCTGCGCGGCGCCGAGAAGAAACGCGCGGCGGTTCACGTGATACTCGCCAGGCCGTTGCGGATGGAGTACACCACCAGTTCCGCCGTATTGTGGATTCCGAGTGTCTGCATGATGTTGGAGCGGTGCACGGCCACCGTGTTCGCGCTCAAGCCCAGCACCATGGCGATCTCCTTGTTTGACTTGCCGTGCACGATCAGTTGGAGCACTTCCAGTTCGCGCGTGCTGAGCGCGGGCGTTGTGGTTTCGGGCATCTGGCCAAGGCGGGGATCGAGGACTTGCGCTCCTCCCGCCACCTTCTTGATCGCCTCCACAAGTTCGAGGTCAAGGGCGTTCTTGAGGAGGTAGCCGCGGGCGCCGGCGTCGAGGCAGGTGCGCACATAGTTCGGCTCGGAATGCATGCTCAGGATCAGCACTTTGGTTTCCGGCGCGTCCTTGAGGATGAGCCGCGTGGCGACAGCGCCGTTCATGCTCGGCAGAGCGAAGTCCATCACCACCACCGCCGGCTTGAGCCTTTGAGCCATCTCTACCGCATCGTGCCCGTCGCTTGCCTCGCCCGCGACGAGCAGTTCCGGATCGTCTTCAATCATACGCCGGAATCCCTTGCGCACCAGGGCGTGATCGTCCACCAGAAGGATTGTGGTTTCAGGCTTCGGCATGTGCCTCCGCGGCGGCCAGCGGCGCGGTGAGGCGGACGATTGCCCCGCCGCCGGCCCGGTTGAGAAATTCGATCCGGCCGTGAATCAGATCCGCCCTCTCACGCATTGATGTGAGTCCCATGCCGGAACGTTCCGCGAGATTGCCGAATCCGACACCTTCGTCCTCCACTTCGAGGACCATGCGTTCGGGTTGAAAATTGAGCCGCACCAGGGCGCACTTTGATCGAGAATGACGGGCAATGTTGTTCAGCGCTTCCTGGAGGATTCGATAGAGGTGAATTCCCATCTGCCGTTCCACCGGTTGGCTGGAACCCATTTTTTCATATCGTACGGCAATCCCCGTCTGCTTCTCAAACCCAGGCAGGTAATTGCCGAGCGCCATCTCGAATCCGACCTCATCGAGCGCAATGGGGTGGAGCGCGCGGGAAAGGGCGCGGATCTTGTCGAGCGTGGATTGAACGATCTCCCGCACTTCCTGAAGGTCCGCGCGGAGCGGGGCTTCGCCGGTGGCGGCTCGACGGTCCGCCCGCTGGAGCATGGCGCCAATGGCGGTAAGGATTTGGCCGAACTCATCGTGGAGTTCGCGCGAGATGTAGCGGAAGGTGTTCTCCTGGCTGGTGATCAGTTGGCGGGCCAGTTCGCTGCGGCGTTCGGAAAGCGCCGTGATCTGGCGGAAGACGCGGCGGTTGTCGTGCACGAGGTAGAGGCTGGTGGCCGCCACCAGCAGCAGCATGGCGGTGAGAAACAGATAGAGGTTGCGCTCGGCGCGGGAGTAGACATCTTCGGTTGCGGCCGCGGCCCGCTGGTCGCTCTCATTGTTGTGCACTTGAAGCCTGGCGACGGCGGTAGTGAGGGCATCGTGGCGGGCCTGAAGGGAAAGCCGGATCAGGGTACGCGCCTCTTCTTCCTGCCCGCTTTGGGCGAGGGCGAAGATGCGGTCCAGGGCATCCCAGAAGCGGGTGATGGAAACAGCGAGGTAATCGCGCTGGCCGCTGGTCCGGTTGGAGGGCGACACCATCGCTTCCTGTTTGACGGCGTCCTCGAGGTCCGTGCGGATGCGGCGGAACTGGCTCTGCCAAGCCGTCAGGGGATAAGGCTCGCTCGAATCGAGCATGTCGCGCATGGCGAGAGCGAGGGAGTTGAGGTTGTTCTGAATGCGGAGCAGGAGCAGCGAATCGCGCCGGTTGCGGCCGATGGTTTCCGATTGCAGGCGGCGCAGACTGCGAAGTTGCGCGATGGTGTAGCCGGAATAGACAGCAACAGCGGAGAGGGTCACGGCCAGACCCGCCAGGAGCCCGAGTGTGGGAGAACGGCGCAGGGCCACTTGTCTTTGTATTTTCCTACGGGTGTGGGGTGGTGTTCAGAAAAACCACCGAAGCCTCAGCGCGGCGGTTCGCGGAGCGGCAAGACGGGTGCCCACGAACAGCGACTGAAAGTTGTAGAGAGCGGTTTTGTTTGTTACGTTCGACACCTGAAAAGCGGCCTCCCAGCGTTCGCGCTTGTAACCGATACCCACATTGGTGATGGCGCGCGGGCGGGTGCGGGGCGGGTTGGATGAGAGGTTCACGTAGGGCAGCAGAGACGCATAGTCAGGATCGCGGGCGACGACGGCAGGGTCGGAGGGGTTCGTGACCAGTCCGCTATCGTAGCGGGTCGAGACCGTGGCAAACAGACCCCGGCGCGTCGTGTATTCCAGAATCGACTGCATGCCGAGTTTCTGGTCATGGTCGATGACGAAGGGGCCGGAACTGAGGAGGATCACGCCTGGGTTGCCGATAAACAGGCCTCCTGTGAAGGGAGGTGTGGAAATGGCTCGGGCGTGCGTGACGCTGAGGGTTGCGGAGAAGCCGTGAAGGGGAAGCAGCACGAGACGGCCTTCGACACCGTTGACGCGGATGGCGGCGAGCGACATGGGGAAGATGATGCCGGTGTTGAAGAAGTTGTTGTTATCCTGCTGATCTCTGGCGTCCTTGTGGTAGAAGGAGGCATCCGCGCTGAGGTGCGATCCGATGGCCTGCTGAAGACCCACCTCATAGAAGTTCTGCCGTTCCGGGCGGATTCGGACCACCGCCTGGCCAAGTGAAGCGCGGACATTCGGAGCCACCAGGACGCTCGACTTTTCGGAACTGGCGAGCAGCAGGTTCTCATTCGGCGGTGTTTGGTAGGTGCGGTTGTAAGAGGCGCGGAGGACCGTGCCGGTTTCGCGCAGGAAATAGGAGGCTCCGATGCGGGGTTGGAGATGGTTTCCGGAAGTGAGGAAGCGGTACAGGTCATAACGTAAGCCCAGCGCGATGTTCCAGCGGCCGAGGCTGATGTTGTCCTGAAGGAAAGCGGAGTAGAGCCCTCCGGACGCGGCGTCCTGGAATTGGAACGGCTTGCCGCCGCGGGAAAGATCGTGGGCGAGCAGAGTCTCGATGAAGCCGGACGAGCCCGGCGCATTGAAGGACGGATCGGTGATGGCAAACGTGAAACGCTCAGAGACGGGAAAGAACTGGAGGTCGACGCCGGCTTTCACGGTGTGGCGGCCGCGGACCGTGTTGAGCCGGTTCCAGAGGGTGGCCGTGGTGAGGCGGCGTGTTTGAGCGGCGGCGACGGGGATATCGCCTGGGCTTGGGGTGAGGGTAGCGTTTGCGGAGCGAACGGAGGCCGTAACGTCCCAGGTGGCGCGTGGCGTGAGGGTTCGCAGCCAGCCGAGCATGACGCTGAAGTCCCGGAGTCCTTGCCGTTGGTCCATTCCGTTCGCCTGCTGTGAGGGAAGGTTAGCGAGTTGGAAGGAAGAGTTGCCCGCCATGAGGTTCAAACGGAAGGTATCGCGGTCCGAGGGCTGATAGTCGAAACGCGAGAAGGCGCGTTCGAGGTTGCCGCCGTTGTGAAGATTCGCGAGGCTGACCGGATCGAGGTAGCGGTTGGTTTTCATGGCGGAAAGCGAGACCGAGTAGCCGAGGCGGTCCTTCTCGCCGCTGAACTGCGCCTGGGTGGAGAGGGTGTCCCGCGAATCGGCGCCGAGGGTGAAGCTTCCACCGAGGATGCGGCCCGCGCCGAGTCCGCCGCGGGTGGTGACGTTGGCGACCGCAGCCACCTTGCTGCCGTACTCGGCGGGGATGTTGCCTGTGAACAACTCGACGGTTTGCACGATGGCAGGGTCAACCGCATTGGCAAAAGCGCCGGTGAGTTGATCGGTGATGGGCATGCCATCGACGACAAAGGTCATCTGGTTGTGGGCCCCGCGGGGGTGGATGGCGCCGTTGGCATTCTGTGCGAATCCGGGGAAGGTGAGGAGGGCGGCCTCGAGTCCACGGGTTCCCGGGGAGAGTGAGAGGCGGTCAATGTCCTGGCGATTGATTTCGATGTGGGAGCCAGTGTCCTGTGGGTGAACCAGCGCCTCTTTTTCGAAGTCCACGACAGTCAGAGTATTGCTGGCCGAGGCCAGAGACATTGTCAGGTCGAGGGAGACGGGGACGTTGGACCGCAGCGCGAGGCGCCGGGACAAGGGGGCGAAGCCGGATTTTTCGGCGGTGAGGGTGTAGTTGGCGAAGGGGATGTTGGTAAAGAGGAAGGATCCGGAAGCGGAGGAGAGGGTGGTTTGAGAGAAGCGGGAGAGGGGGTTGGCGAGAGTGAGGGAAGCCTGAGGGATTGCGGCGCCGGAGGGGTCGAGGAGGAGGCCGGAGAGGGAGGCGGTGGATTGAGGGAAGGAAGGGGGGGAGAGCCAATTAATCAATAGCAACCATTTCATATTCACTATAGTTAATCACGATGGGTTCTTCCTGTCAATGCTGCTTGTCTTCACTTTCCGGCGGCAAGACCTTGCCAAACCCACCGAAAATGGTGCATCATAAGCCGTTACCGCTCTAAAACAGAAATGACCGAAAATGTCGGATCATCGCCGGGCTTGGCCGCGAGATTGATCGACGCCCTCAGCGCAAAGCAGGACGAACTGGACCGTATGGCGCGCGTGCTGCACGAGAATGTCGGACAGGTGCTGACGGTGGTAGGTCTTCAACTCGACGTGTTGCGGCAGGACTACTCGAGCGCCGCGCCGGGCCTCGGGGAGCGGGTGGCGGAAGTCCAACAACTCCTCGAAAAGGCAATCGTTGACGTGCGGGAGTTGAGCTATCAGTTGAACCCGAACATTGTGCCGCGCTCCGGATTGCGCTATGCATTAGATACGCTGATCGGGCAGATGCGCGAATCCGCCCGAGGCGCGACAATAAGGTTTCTGATGGACTCGCACGTTCATCTTCCGCTGCCCGCCGCGGTGGCGATGTATGAAATCACCGCGAGGTCGTTGAGCAACGCGGTGAAGCATTCCGGAGCAAGTTTGATCGAAGTGGTGCTGCAGCCTTTGCCAGGATGCGTGCGGCTTGAGGTGCGGGATAACGGCAAAGGTTTCGATGTCGAGCAGGCCATGAAACAGCCGCGCGGATTGGGGCTGTTGTGGATTCACCATACAGCGCGAAAGAACGGCATCGCGCTACAGGTGGAGAGCAACCAGGAAAAAGGAACCGCGATTCAAGCGGTCTACGAAGGGCAACCAGAGAGCCCGTTGGGGGAGGCGGAAGACGCCTCTAATCCCGGCAAAAGGAAGTGACGCGCTATGCAGACGTGCGACATTCTTTTGGTCGATGATCACAAGATCATGAGGGATGGCATCAAGGCCATTCTGAAAAGCTGTGAAGAATTCAAGGTGATCGGGGAAGCTGAAGACGGGGCGGATGCGGTAATGCAGTGCAAGAGGCTGAAGCCGCATATTGCGCTGATCGACATTAGTCTTCCCAAACTGAACGGCATCGAGGCGACGGGTGAGATTGTGCGCCATTGCCCGGAGACGCGGGTGGTCATTCTCTCGATGTACGACGATGAGAATTCGGTGGTGAGCGCAATCCGCTCCGGGGCGCGCGCTTTTGTTCTTAAGCAAGCGTCGGACTGCGATCTGTTGGATGCGCTGCGGACGGTGGCGAAGGGCGGCTCGTATTTGAGTCCGCAGGTATCGGACAAGCTGCTGAACCGGATCAAGCGCGGGGAGATGGACGACAAGCGGATGCCGCAGGCTCTGGAGGGTTTGTCGCCGCGGGAACTCCAGGTGCTGCGGCTGGTGGCGGAGGGCAAGACGAGCAAGGAGATTGCGGTCCTGCTGGATCTGGGTTTGCAGACGGTGCGGAGCTACCGCAAGACGATGATGAAGAAGCTCGGCGTGAGCAACGTCGCGGGACTGACGCAGTTGGCGCTGGCGGCGGGATTGACGCGTTTTGCGGCGGCGGTGGCGGCGAGCGACACGCCCGTGGCGCAGTAGGACTGGGAATTATGCTGACGCGTTGGGGGGACATCCTCATTTCGGATGCGCACGTCCATTTTTTCTCGGACGGTTTTTTCCGGCTGCTGGCGAAGCAGAAGGAGGGGTTGACGAAGGAGACGATCGGCGCGCAGTTGGGGTGGGAGATGCCGCCGGTGGATCCGGTGGATCTTGGGGCGCGCTGGGTGGCGGAACTGGACCGCCGTGGAGTGCGGAAGGCGGCGATCATGGCAAGCATTCCAGGAGACGAGGTTTCCGTGGAAGCGGCGGTGAAGGCCTATCCGGAGCGGTTTTACGGTTACTTCATGGTGAACCCGCTGGCTGCGCACGCGGTGGAGCATGTGCGGGCGGCGCTTGCCGCGGGGCATTTACGGGCTCCGTGCCTGTTTCCGGCGATGCAGCGCTACTGGCTGCATGAGAAGGAAGCCGTGGGCGTGATAGAGGCGGCGGCGGAGACGGGGAAGGGCGTAGTGTTCGTGCATTGCGGGGTGTTGAGTGTGGGGGTGAGGAAGAAGTTGGGGCTGAGCTCGCCGTTCGACCTGCGGTTTTCCAACCCCGTGGACATTCATGGGTTGGCGCTGCGGTTTCCGGGCGTGCGCTTTGTGATCCCGCATTTTGGAGCGGGATATTTCCGGGAGGCGCTGATGGTGGCGGACCTGTGTCCGAACGTGTACCTGGACACATCGAGCAGCAACAGTTGGATGCGGTATCAGGGAGGGGAACTGACGCTGGCGAAGGTGTTGCGGAAGGCGCTGGACGTAGCGGGGGCGGGGCGGCTGTTGTTTGGGACGGACTCATCGTTTTTTCCGCGGGGCTGGCAGGAGAGTATTTTCCGGGAGCAGACGGCGGCGCTCGAGGAGATTGGAGCCGGCGCTGAGGATGCGGCGGCGATTCTGGGCGGGAACCTGGAGCGGTTGCTCGGCTGAGAATTTCCCTCGGCGCGCCTCACCTATTTGATGAGATGCGCTGTGTGATCCGTTGGAAGAGGCGAGGGATAGGTCCACCTAAGACGGTCAGATTAGGGCGGTTAGATGCGGTAATAGAACAGGCCGCCAGGAGCGGGTTCTACCGTAGGCGGCAGATCGCGCTGCCGGAGTGTGCGCCGCGGGATGAGGAATTTGTCGAGAGTTGTCTCGAAAGCGTTCCCGCCGTGGAACTGAGGGAGTTTCTGGCCAGTCCGGCGGAGTTTTACAACTGGGATCACAAGCCGAGGCCGCTGCATCCGCTGGAGTGTCCCTTGGGGGACACCGGGAGGACAGCACTGTTGGGGGAGGGGTTTGAGGAATCAGGAACTTTGCGGATATTTCCCTACGGGACACATGAGGAACTGGAGGAGTTTGCGCCGGACTCGCTGGCGGGCCCGGCGGCGCGGCTGTGCAGCCTGGCGGAGGCGGTACTGGATGGAAGGATGAAGGCCGGGTCGCTGCGGAGCGCCGTGATCGCCTTTACCGGGTTAAGGCACGGATGTTTGAAACAGGAAGACCGGGACTTGTTGTGGAAGGCGTTTCAGGCCCCGGTGTTCGAGCAGTTCCGTGGGTTCAGCCAGGAGTTGCTGGCATGGGAGTGCGAGGCGCACGACGGGCTTCATATCCAAGGGGATAACGCGATCTTCGAAATGGCGAAACGGGACAGCGAACTGCTGCTGACATGTTTGAACTGCCCGGAGTATTCGCTGCTGCGTATGGGGACGGAGATGACGGGACGGATCGTGAAGACGCCGTGCGGGTGCGGGGAGGCGTCGCCAAGGCTGATGGGGCTACGGAGCCTGCCGGCGCGGCGGGGTATGGCGGCGATGGCGTGATCAGTATTCGAACTGGATCATGAGCTGGACCTGGCGGGCGGTCTGCGTTTCGATGATGCCGCGGAAGGTGGAGGTGTAGTAGGGGCTGATGCGCAGGCGGTTGGTGTGGTTGAGGATGTTGAAGCCTTCGGCTCCAAACTGAAGGCGGGCGCGGCCTTCCTTGACGAGGATGGTCTTCATGAGGCGCGCGTCGAAGGAGACGGTGCGCGGGGTGAGGGAGATGTTGCGCGGGAAGCCCAGGGGGCGGGCGGTGATGGGGTAAGCGGCGGTGCGGTAGAGGTCGGTGGTGAGGAGCGTGTTGAGAGGGCGTCCGCTACCGAGGGAAAAGACGGGGGCGACGGTGAAGTCATCGAGGGCGTTGCGCTGCCAGTGGGGACCCGAGGACCAACCATCGACGGGGAGTTCGTAGACGCCGCTGAGGGAGAGGTGGTGACGCTGATGCTGGCGGGAGAGGGCGAAGTCCTGGCGGGTGTTGGCGGGGTTCAGGGGTTGCTCGTGTAGTCGGAGGAGTCGTCCTGGGTAGTGCCGATGGAGTAGCTGGCGAGGTAGGTGAACTCGTTGCGGAGGCGGCGGTTGACGGAGAGGGAGAAGCCGCGATAGGTGGAGAAGGCGGTCTGTTCGAGGTAGTATTGCGGGGGAAGGGTAAGGTTGGCATTGCGAAGGCGGGGCAGGTGAAGGCCGTTGACGTCGCTGAATTCGGCGGTGAAGGTGGTGTCGCGGTCGAGCTTGCGTTCGAGGCCGGCGGTGAGTTTGCGGCTGTAAGTGGAGGTAAAGCCCGGGGCAGGGGAGTAGGTGGAGATGGGGAAGGCAGGGAGGGGTTGGGAGAGGGCGCCGGCAGCGGTGGACTGGTAGATTTGAGTTGCTAGATTTCCAACAAAGTATTGCTCGAATCTATGTTGTCCATCCTTTTGAATTGCAAGATTCAAGTATTCGAGTGGATAACGGTCATAGAAGAGGCCGGCGCCGGCGCGGAAGACCCAGGAGGAGGAGGCTGTAGGGTGCCAGGCGATGCCGAGGCGCGGGGCGATGTTGCCGTTGGGGGAAGGGAACGGGTGCGGGAGCCACTGGCGGTCATAGCGCAGCCCGGCTTCGAGGGAGAGGGAGGGGGTGAGCTGCCAGTGGTCCTGAAGCCAGAAGCCGGCGGGGGTGGTGTTGATTTGGGTACGCGGGTCGCCGAAGGCCTGGATGTAGACATCGGGTGAGGCTGAGGTGAAGGCGCTGAGTGTGGGGAAGAGATAGAGACCGTGGAAGCGGTTGGCGAGGCGGCCGTCCCAGGAGATGCGGTGGAGGCTGGCGCCGGCGGTGACGAGGTGGCGGCCTTTGGACCAGGAGAGGCTCTCGATGATTTCGGCATGGCGTTCGGTGCGGGCCTGGTCGAGGCTGTAGACGGCGCCGAATGTGATGACGCCGGGGATCTCGATCATGGGGCCGGAGCCGGTTGGAGTGACGTCCGCGGAGCGCCGGCTGAGTTGAAGGCGAAGGTCGCTGAGGAGAGAAGTGCCGATGACGGCGGACCATCCGCCTACGAAGGAGTGGTCGGTAACGAGAACTGCTGCCGCGAGCGGAGATGTCGGTGAAGTTGTCGACGGACTGGACGTCGTTGCGGACGCGCCCGCGGGAGAAGGCATAGCGGGCGAGCAGGCTGTTGTTCGTGGTGATCTGGTGGTTGAGCTTGAAGGACCAGACGGTGTCGCTCTCGCCGGTATCGAAGAGGCTGCGATAGAGGCGGGGGGTGAGGGAGCGGGGGGATTCGGACCATTCCTGGCCGGACTCGTGGGAGGTTTCGAAGGCGGTGAAGAAGAAAGTACGGTCGCGGCGGATTGGGCCGCCGACGGAGATGCCGGGCTGATAGCGGCGGAAGCGGGGGCGGGCGCTGGTTTCGGCTTCGGCGTTGCGGGCGTTGAGGGATTCGTTCTGGTGGAAGAAGGTGAAGTCGCCATGCCAGAGGTTTTCGCCGGAGTGGGTGACCATGTTGACGAGACCTCCGGCCGCGCCGCCGAACTCGACGCCGACGCTGGCGCCGGAGACGCGGAATTCGTGGACCATTTCGAGGCCTATGGCGACGCGGCTGCCTCCGGTGGTTTCGTCGCGGTTGTCGACGCCATCGATGGAGATGCTGTTGTTCCGGCCGCGCATGCCGGCGAAGACGAAACCGCTGTCATTGGCGGGGTTACGGAGGGCGGCAAAGGAGCGGTTGGTGTTGGAGCCGGCGGAAGAGGCGACGCCCGGGGTGGAGAGGACGAAGGCGAGGTAGTTGCGGTTGGGTGCGGGAGCTTCCTCGATACGTTCGTTGGTGAGGGAGACGTTGGAAGTGGTGGCGGTGGTCTGGAGGGCGTCGGGACTTTCGCGGACCTCCATCTTTTCGGTGACGGTGGCGGGAGTGAGGGTGATGCGCTGGACGGTGGTCTGGCCAAGGGAGACGGAGAGGGATTCGACGGCGACGGGATTGAAGCCGGGGTGTTCGATGTGGAGGGAGTATTCGCCGCCGGTGAGTCCGGTGGCGCGGGCGGCGCCGAGGTCATTGGTGATGAGGAGACGGGAGACGTTGGAGGCGCGGTAGACGAGGGTGATGCGGGTTTGGGGGACGGGGGCTCCGGTGGAGTCCGTGATGTGGCATTCGAGGGCGCCGGTGGATGTGGTCTGGGCGTGTAGGGAGAAGAGCAGCGGAAATGCGGCGAGCAGCTTCAACGGGCTCTGACCTCGAGGGCGATGTCTTCGGTGTAGGCGGGGGAGGTGAGGGCCTTGCCGCTGCCGGTGTGGGAGAAAGACTCGGAGTGTTCGGTGCGGCCGGACCTGGGATCCCACCAGGTAGCTGTGTAGCTGCCCGGGGGCAGTTGGAGGGTGAGGGTGGCTTGCTGGCGTCCGGTGCGGACGAGGTAACGGGGGCGGTAGTCAGACATGAGGCGCCCGTGCTGGAGATAGACGGCGTAGGCGCGCCCGGGTTCGGAGAGGACGCCGGCGGAGGCGCCTTCGGGGACTCCGCTTTGGATGAGAGTGGGATCGGGCTTCATGCGGACGAAGTCGAAGCGGGAGAGGAAGTCGTGGAGGATGCCGAGTTGCTTGCGCAGGGTGGGACTGCCGCCTCCGGGTTGTGTGCCGGGGACAGGGAAGGTTCCGTCTTCGTGGCCGGTGGTGAAGGAGTAGTCGAGGTTGTTGTAGTGGGCTCCGCCGGCGAGGAGGAAGTCCCAGGCCTGGATGCGGTAGATGAAGTCCAGGGTGCCGTCGAAGCCGGTTTCATCGAGGCCAATGGCGCGGCTGAGGTGGTAGTTTTCGGCGACGGCGATGGGCGGGCGGGCGTAGTGGAAGTTGAAGAGGCTGACGAGCGGGTTGGGATGGGTGATGAGTTGATGGTTATTGGCGATGTTCTGGGCGATGAGGTGGCGGGCTGGGTCTGATTCGGTGAGGACCTTGGAGATGTGCTCCTGCCAGGCGAGAGTGACCCCGGCGAAGTAGGGCTCGTTGCAGATTTCGAAGATGACGTTGTCGAAGTCCTGAAGCTCGGCGGCGATTTTTCGGACGAAGGACTCTTGAATGGATGTGAGATCGGGGTGTTTGAGGGTGAGGACTTCGGTGTTGGTGGCGTTGCCGATGCCGTTGACGTTGTTTTTGCTGTTGAGCGGGGAGAGGTTCCACATGTGGTCGCGGTAGTAGGTGCAGAAGAGAGTGACTTCGACGACGATGCCGCGGCGGCCGGCCTGGAAGATGAAGTCGCGGAGGCGGGCGAAGTATTGCGGGTTCCAACGGGTGAGGTCGAATTTGTTGAGTCCGTCGGCAGCGCCTGGGGTGGAGGTGCGCTCCCAAGGGGCGATGAAATCGGGGAAGGCGGGGGCGAGGGTGTTGCGGAGGATACCGAAATCGGAGGGGACCTCGCGGTAGACGCCGGTGAAGATGCGGGTCATGTTGAGGCGGTCTTTGGCGAGGGTGTCGAGGTATTTGTTGTAGTCGAAGGCGGAGTTGAGGACGGCTCCGTAGTGTTCGGCGGAGGTGAGGAGGAAGGTGGGCTTTCCGCGGAAGAGGAAGTAATGGGGGTTGCCGGGGTGAAGGCGGATGGGCTCGGCGGCGGTGGCGGCGAGGGTTGTGAGGAGGAAGGCGAGTAGGGGGCGCATCAAGCCTATCGTAACTGCAAAAGGCTTCGCGCGGAGGCGCTGAGGGTATGGAGTTTGGGGAAGCGGGGTAGAGGTGAGTCTCGACCCCGCTGCGATGGTTTGAGGGGCGATCAGAGAGGCCTGCCAGGGACCATGAAGCCGCCTTTTTGGGCTCGGGTTTGGAGGTCCTTCCATTCTTTGGAGCCGTTGTTGGGGATTTGCTCGAGGTGGACGTGGCGGAGGTAGAGGGGGAAGCGGCGGGCGTGGACGTCGTCCCAATACTGGCCGGCGTGGGCGTAGTAACTGGTGGCTCCGGAGGGCCAGCGGACGGAGAGGAGCAGGCCGGGGGCGGGGTATTGTTTGGGGGTGGGCTCGATACGGAATTTCGCGACGGCATCCTCATCGAGTTCGACGCCGAGGCCGGGGGCGTCGGGGATGAGGGCGCTGCCGTTTTCGACCTTGATGGCGGGCTTGATCATTTGATGGGTGTAGATGCGGTGGCAGTCGACCTGGGGCCAGAGGGCGTGGGTGAGGACGCCGGCGAAGTGCATGGAGAACATGGCGGTGATGCCGGTGCCGACCAATTCGAGGAAGAAGGGCTTGTTGGCCATGGCGGCGACGGTGGCGTCAGCCTTGACGCGATTGGAGCCTCCGCCGATGACGAAGCCGTCGCAGACGTCTTCCTTCAAAGCGGTCATGGGCGGGGGAGAGCCGTAGTGCATGGCGATAGCGACGCTGGTTTGCCGGCGCAACTTGACGTTGCCTTCCACGTCCTCCTGGGGCATGGGCGATTCGAACATGGCGATATTGGTATATTTCTCGATTTCCCTGCAATAGCGGGCTGCGAATCCGGCATCCATGAGCGTGGCGTTGAAATCGAAGTTGACTTTGAGGTAGGGAGGGAGCGTGGGCATCAGCTTGTCGCACTGGTCGATGAGGTCGAACCAGGGGCGGGCTTTGGTTTTGAAGAAGGTGTAGCCTTCGGCGGCGGCATCGCGGCACTCGAGGACCCAATCGTCGCCGGGCATGTCGATGGCCCACCAACTGATGAAGGCGCGGTCGCGAACCTTGTGTCCGAGCAGGCGGTGGACGGGGACGCCCATGGCTTTGCCGACGGCGTCGAAGAGCGCTTGCTGGAGACCGGCGCCGAGGGAATCGTCCCAGAGGAAATCGGCGGCGTTGCGGTTGAGGACGCGGGCCATGGCTTCGTCGGAGACGGTTCTCCAGGTGTAGTACTGCATGGTTTCGCCGAAGCCGGTGACTCCGCAGGCGAGGGTGACTTTGTAGATGACGAACACGGTCCAGTGGGGAAGTTCGCGGACCAGGTTCCGGGCCGGGACGGGGCGGAAGGGGACGTTAACCCAGGTGGCATCGATCTTTTTGACCGTGAGGTTGAGCGGGGTGGCGATGGCGGGCGCGGCCAATATGGGTTGGGCGGCTGAGGTGAGCGCCGCGCCCGCGGCGGAAGCTCCGGCCAGACTAACGGCGCTCGATGCGGCGCCTTGCAGCCAGTTGCGGCGTGAAGTTTTTTCCATGGACCCTCCTTGGATGTGGGGAGAAGCGGGCCGCTGTTGTAGGACCCACCGTATGATACATCCGGGCTGTGGCGGCGGTCCATTGCGCGGCTTGTGGGTTTGTAATCGACATGCTGGGGCTGTTGACGCTGAACTACCGGAAGCTGATGGGCTGGGAAGAGGAGCCTGGGCGCTTCGGGAGTTTCGAAGAAGGGGCCCATCCGCCGGCGCCGGCACACATCGGCGCTCTGGCGGCGGTTCGCGGTGTATTTGCGCCTGGAGCGCGGGTGGAGGTTGTGCGGATGGGAGGGCGCCCAGCGGTTATTGGGGATGGGCGGCTGAGGTTTCGGCGGATTCAACGGGACTGCGTTGCGGGAGGCTGGCTTTCTGGGCTTTGGCGGCGAGTCCGGAGGAGGCGCCGCGGTGCGGCCGTATCAATTAGGGCAGATTGCGGCGTTGTTGGGAGTGGAGGTGGCGGCTGTTTAGCGGCGCCATTAGGGAGTTCCACCGCTGCCCGTTTGCTCATTGTTCCCCGGGCGCTGGCGCTTGACGGTGAGAAGGCGTGCATCTTCGGCGGCCTGGGCAGCCTGGCGGGCCACGGTGACCACCTGTTTGGAACGGCCTTTCTGCTGGTTCAAGGCGCGGGCCTGCTGGTAAAGGGCGGCAGCTTTGTCCAGGGCGCCGTTGGCGTACTGCCTCGCGCCGGCGGCCTCGGCGATCTGAAGGGCGTTCTGCGCTTCGTAGAGAGCGAGGATGGCTTCGTACTGGTCCATGGAGACCATGGGGGTGTTGGCATTGGCGGATTCCTTTCCCACCTCATAGGTATAGTGCCCGCGCGGGAGCAACTCGTAGCGGGCATCCACTTCTTCGATGCGGCCAACGGTTTCCGGGAGGATTTTGTTCTCGAGGACAACGACGTTGCCGGGCTGCGTGACGGAGTAGTAGGGTTCGGCGGTGACGATGAGGGCGAAGGATTGAAGATCGGTGGAGACGTGGAGTTTGGCTTTATCGGCGTGGTTGGGGACGACCTCGCCGAGATTCATGGGACGGCCTTGGGGCGTGATGGCCCAGAGGACGTAAGTGAGATATTGAGGTCCGAATCTCTGAGGCGAACCGAGTTTGGCGAACTTCGCGCCGATCTCCACGGCGCCGCGGCGGGCATCGACGGTTGCCTCGCCGTTCGCCTCGGGAGAGAGAACGGTGCCCTGGAAGCCGATCTTCGTGGGGCCGTTGCGATGGCCATAATTGACGGCTTTCGTCGTACGGTTGATGACAGTTACCTGGTACAGAGGGGAACGATTTTGGGGTGGAGTTTGGCTGAAGGTAGGGGAAAGAGAGAGAAAGAGGGTAGAGGCAACCGGCAGAAAAGCGGATAGACGTTTCATTCCATACCTCCTCAGGAGGGATTAGCAAACCCAGCACATGGGAATGGAGCAATCCGGTTTCCAGGTCAATGCAGATCTTTATTTTCAGGCAGAAGCCAGAGAGGGGGACCGGGGAAGCAGGCAAAATTTACAGTGGATGGAGGGACGAGGAGCGAAGAAACGGCGGCTGGTCCTGACTCGTTGCGCAACCGAGTAGTAGCGATCGTGAAGGCACGGATTCGAGTTGCAACGATCTGGGGAGTCGACCATCGATAACTCTTGGAACCGCGTGAGGCGGAACGTGATAAACTGGCGGGTTTCCACGCTGTCATGATTTCCCGCCGCTCGGTTATCAAAGCTGCCGCGATTTCCCTGGGAGCTCCGATGGTGAATCGCGGCCGGTATTCCCTGTTTGCGCAGAGTGCGGCGGAGTATTCGGCGCGGACGGTGGAACTGGTGCGGAGTTCCATCGTAATCGACATGCTGGGGCTGTTGACGCTGAACTACCGGAAGTTGATGGGCTGGGAAGAGGAGCCTGGGCGCTTCGGGCGGGTTGAGTACCGAAGGCTGCGGGAATCGGGGATCAACGTATTCCACCCGGCGGTGGGATATACGAGGGGCGACATCTATCTGGAGTCGCTGCGGGACGTCGAGGGGTGGAACGCATTCCTCGGGGCACACGGAGAGAAGTTTCTGAGGATTGAGCGGGCGGGCGATTTTCAGCGAGTGCGAGCGGAGGGGAGAATCGGGATTCTGATTGGCTTGCAGAACTCGGCGCACTTCCGGACGGTGGAGGACGTGGACTCTTTTCACCGTCTGGGGCAACGGGTGTCGCAACTCACCTACACCGGGAACCGGCTTGGCGGGGGATCTTCGGACGCGCGGGATCATGGGCTGAGCGGGTACGGAGTCGAGATTGTGGAGCGGATGAACGCGGTGGGGATGGCGGTGGACATCTCGCACTGTGGGGACCGCACGACGTTGGAGGCGATGGAAGCGTCGAGGAAGCCAGTGCTGATTACGCACTCGAACTGCCGGGCGCTGGTGCCGGGGAGCGCGCGGTGCAAGACGGGCGAAGCGATCCGGCGGATGGCAGCCAAGGGCGGGGTGATGGGGATCACGATGGTGCGCGGCTTTGTGCGGGCAGCGGGGCAGGTGACGATGGAAGATGTGCTCCGGCACATGGACCACCTGGTGAAGGTGGCGGGAGTGGAGCACGCGGGCATTGGGAGCGACGTGGATCTGGATGGGCGGGACAGGCGGCTGTCACCGGCCAAACGCTTCGATCTGGACGGGATTGATTATGAGAGGAAGATCTACGATCTGACGGAGGGGCTGGTAAGGCGGGGGTATTCGAACCGGAATATCGAACTGATATTGGGCGGGAATTTCGAGCGGGTGCTGCGGGAGGTCTGGACGGTGTAGGGGCCGTTCAGCGGACGTCGCGGTACATGCGGGAGAGGCGCCGGGGAGAGACGCCGGAGAGATAGAGGGCCTGAATCCAGAACCATGCCCAGAGTGTGGGGAAGAGTCCGGCTTTGCGCCAGCGGCGCGCGGAGACGTGGATGGGGTGAGGGAGGGTGACGAAGCGGCCATGCTTCCAAAGGCGGCGGCCGAATTCGTAATCCTCGAGGATGGGGATGTCGCGAAAGCCGCCGAGGCGGTGGAAGATGTGGCGGCGGCAGAAGATGCCGGAATCGCCGTAGAAGATGCCGAAGCGGTAGCGCCGGCGGTTGATCCAGGAAAAGACGCGGGCGGCGGTGTCGTTGCCTTCGTAGAGAATGTCGAAGTTGCCTCCGGCGACGGAGGGGTCGGCGAGGGCTTGTTGGATGGCGGCGAGGGAGGATGGAGCGAGGCGGACATCGGCGTGGAGGAAGAGAAGGACGTCGCCGCGGGCGGCGCGGGCGGCATGATTCAACTGGGGGCCGCGGCCTAGGGGGCACGAGAGGACGGTAGCGTGGGGAGCGGCAAGTTGGGTGGTGCGGTCGGTGGAGCCTCCGTCGGCGATGAGGATTTCAAAGGGGGTCTGCTCGACGAGGTGACGGAGGAGAGGTCCGATGGTGGACTCTTCGTTGAGGGTGGGGATGATGACGGAGACGGTGGTCAATTGCGTCCGGCGGGGGCTTCCACGCGTCCGGCGAGGGGGCGGACGATGCCGGAGCCGCAGACGCCGACGCCGATGTTGGTGAGGGCCTGGAGGAAGTTGAAGAGGACGGAATAGACGACTTGTTCGGTGACGGGCTGTTTGCCGGGGAGGCGGAAGTTGGGAGGGAGTTCCTTGAGGATCTGAACGCGGACGGTGTGAGGGAGGGGGCGTCCGCCACGGTCCTTCAGGTTGGCGAGTTGGAGCGGGGTTTGGAGGACGGCGCCGGTGCGGGCATCGACGTAGAACTGGCAGCGGGAGAACCAGCCGAGGTTGCCGGGGTCGGCCGCATCGAAGAGGAGGAGTGGGGCTTCGCGTTCGGTGGCGGAGAGTTCGAGGACGAGGGCGCGGTCGGTATCGGCGATCTTGCTGTCGAATCCGGCCTGTTTGGCGAGATTGGACACGAGTTCGGGGTCGAGTTCGAGCAGCAGAATCTTATGCGCGCCAGCCTGCAATACCTGCATGGAAAATCCTATTTTAGCATTGGGGGGAATAGCGGCCGGTTAGACATCAGCGAGGGCGCGCTCATAGGCGCGGCGGGTGGTTTCATCGAAGAGGACGAAGATGACCTCTTTGACGGAGGTGTCGTTTTCGGTGAGCCACTCGGCGACGGTTTCGATGGCGACGGGGGCGGCTTCCTCGAGGGGGTAGCCGTAAATGCCGGTGCTGATGGAAGGGAAGCTGATGCGCTCGACTTTGCGCTCATCGGCGAGGGCGAGGCAGGCGCGGTAGCAGGAGGCGAGGACCTGGGACTCACTGTTGCCGCCGCCGGAGTAGATGGGGCCGACGGCGTGGAAGACGTAGCTGGCGGGGAGATTGCCGGCGGTGGTGGCGACGGCGCTGCCTGGAGGGCACGTGCCGATTTTCTTACGGATGGAGTCGAGATCCTTGAGGATGGCGGGACCTCCGGCGCGGTGGATGGCTCCGTCGACGCCGCCTCCGGGGCGAAGCGCGGAGTTGGCGGCGTTGCAGATAGCGCCGGACGGGAGGGTGGTGATGTCGCCCTGAACGAGGCGGAGGAGGCGACCATTCGGAAAGAGATGCTGCACTGGAAACGAGGATAGCAGCAATTTGGGTTCTCGCGCGGGGGATGGGGAAGGTCTGACTTCCTCGACTTCTGTCTCCTGGCCTGGCTTCTTGCTCCTGACTAGTCGAGGATGCGGATGAATTCGCCGATGACGTGGAAGAGATCGGGGTCGTCGTCGAGTTCCCAGGCTTCGAAATCGGGGTTGAGGGGTTCGAGGCGGATTTTGCCGTGGCGCCATTCTTCGCCGGCGGAGGTCTTCTCGCTGCGGTAGCGTTTGACAGTGTAGCGGCCGCCGGATTCGGAGACGTCGCGGCGTTCGATGAGGAGGAGTTTACCCTGGCGGGCTCCGGTGACGGAGGCGCGGAAGACGCAGAGGCTGCCGTCGGGGATGCGGGGTTCCATGGAGTGTCCGGTGATCTGGACGATGAACATGCCGGGGTCGAGGCGGAGGTTTTCGGGGGTCTCGATCCACTCTTCGGCTTCCACTTCGTTGTCTTCGAGGAAACGCCCGGCGGCGACGCGGGCGGAGTATTTCGGGAGGTGGGTGACGAAGGGGAGGATATTGGGGCGGACGTGGCGGGAGTAGAGGCGATCGGCGGTTTTGTCGAGATCGGCGGCGAGGATGGATTCGCGGGGCGAGAGGCGAAGGGTATGGGAGAAGGAATCCTCGCACAGGCGGAGCCAGTCTTCGGCGCCGGGTTCGCTGAGTTTGGAAGCGAGATCATCGGCGAGGAGGGAGAGGACTTCGGCTTCCTCGCCGGCGAAGGATTCCCAGTCGCGGCGGAAGCGGAGGCGGAAATCACCGGTGGCGGGGTCGCGGAGGATGACGCCGGCGGCGATGGGGGGTTGGCCGGGGAGGCAGACTTCGAGGAGGGAGAATTCGGCGCGTCGGGTGGAGAGGATGGCGGTGGACATGGTTATGAATACCGCATCGGTAGAAAAGGGGAAGGGGTTAGGGGGCGGCGGGATAATAGCCGCGGCGGGCGCGGATCTTGACGTTCGGGAGTTTGGGGACCCGGACCTGGATGTTGCGGAACACCTTGCCGTGGTCGTCGATATCGGGGATGTAGCGGATGATGTACTGGGTGGTGATTTCTCCGGCAACGGCGGCGATGGAGCGGAAGATGCCGCTGGCGATTTCGGCGGCGTAGCCGCCGGTTCCGACCTTGAGGGCGAAGTTGCCTTCATCGGAGGGGGTGGAGAGATAGCCGCTGACGTCTTTGTAGAGGCCTTGGAGGGGATAGAGGACGCGTCCGCCGGTTTCCTCGCTGAGGCGCTCGAGGATCTTTTCGCCCTCGGAGCTGAAGCCGAAGGCGACGGTGCTGACGCCGTAGACGGTGACGAGGTTGCGCTGGGCGAGTTCGAGGACTTCCTCGAGGCCCTTCTTGCTGGCGGTGTCATGGCCGTCGCCGATGACGATGAGGACGCGGCGGGGCTCGATGGGTTCGCCCTTGACGAGGCTGCGCTGGGTGCAGGCCATGTAGATGGCGTCGAAGAGGGCAGCGCCGCCGCTGGGTTTGAGCTTGAGGATGCGATCGGCGATTTTTTCGGAGTCGCGGGTGGTGTTGACCATCAGTTCGGCGTCGGTGCTGTAGCCGATGAGGTAGCCGCTGAACTTTTCGTCACCGGGGAGGAGATTCCAGACGAGTTCGCGGGAGGCCTCCTGGTAAGTTTTCCAGTGCATGCGGCTGGCGTTGGAGAGATCGAGGAGGAAGCCGACGACGACGGGTTGATTGCGTTCGCGGGAGAAGTAGCTGATTTTCTGCTTCTTGCCTTCGTCGTAGATGAGGAAGTCGTCTTTGTCGAGGTCGCTGACGAAGCGATTCTTGTCGTCGGTGACCGTGACGGGAACGATCACTTCATTGACGGAGACTTTGATGTTGGAAGGCGCCGGGGCCTGCGTCTGCGTCTGCGCGACAGCAACGCCGGTGATCAGGCCGAGAAACAGAACGCGGAACAGCATAAGTGGATCGCCCTTTGATCCAGTATAAACCCGGAAGGAAGCTTCAGCGCTGGACGCGGCCGGAACCGCCGCCTTTGACGAGGGCGTGGACCTCGTCGGCGGTGAAGCGGTTGAAGTCGCCGGGGATGGAATGCTTGAGGCAGGAGGCGGCGACGGCGAATTCGAGGGCGGCCTGGTGATCGGGCTGGGTGAGCATGCCGTAGATGAGGCCGGCGGCGAAGCAGTCGCCTCCGCCGACGCGGTCGACGATGTGGGTGATCTCATAGTGGCGGCTGAGGAGGAACTGGCTGCGGTTGTTGAGGCAGGCGGACCATCCGTTGTGGGAGGCGGACTTGGATTCGCGGAGGGTGATGGCGAGGGCCTTGAGGTTGGGGTAGGCGGCGAGGACCTTATCGGTGAGGATGCGGTATTGTTCGCGCTCGAGCTTGCCGGAGTGGACATCGACGCCGGCTTCGATGCCGAGGGTCATCTGGCAATCCTCTTCGTTGGCGATGCCGACGTCGGTGAGGGCAAAGAGTTCGGGCATGACCTCGTGGGCTTTCTTGCCCCATTTCCAGAGGTTTTTGCGGAAATTGAGGTCGCAGGAGACGGTGAGGCCGAGGTCGTGAGCGGCGCGCGCGGCTTCGAGGGCGAGTTCGGCGGAGGACTGGGAGATGGCGGGCGTGATGCCGGTGACATGGAACCACCCGGCTCCGTCGAAGGCTTTCTTCCAATCGATGTCGCCGGGTTTGGCGAGGGAGATCGAGCTGTATTCGCGGTCGTAGACGACTTTGGACGGACGCTGGTTGGCTCCGGGCTCGACGAAGTAGATGCCGAAGCGGCCCTTGCCGCGGACAATGTGGGAAGCGTCGACGCCGAAGCGGCGCATTTCGCCGATGAAGGCATCGGAGATGGGGTTATTGGGAGGGAGGACGGTGACGTAGCGGGCGGGGTATCCGAATCCGCCGAGGGCGACGGCGACATTGGCTTCGCCGCCTCCGAAGGTGGCGACGAATTGAGGGGACTGGAGGAAGCGCTCGAAGCCCGGAGGGGCGAGGCGGAGCATGATTTCACCGAAGCTGACGACAGGTTTCATGAAGACAAGAATTTTACCATTTCAGGGTGGGGCGGCAAGGATTCAAGGATTTCAAGGATTTCAAGTCTAGGTCGGCCATCAACGATAGACATCCGAGCGGCGGCGAACACGGACGATCGTGATCTCTTCAGGTGCAATTGTGAAGATGACACGGTAATCCCCAACGCGAAGTCGAAAGTGGCCCTGCCATTCTCCTATGAGCGCCTTGACATCGCCGGCGCCGGAATCCGCATATTGGGTCAAAGCGTGAAGGATACGCACAGCGATTTCGCGGTCGATGTCACGCAATTCATCTCGTGCGGAGTGTGGCCATACGAACCTCATCGCAGGCCGAATTCCCGGAGGATTTCCTCGTGGGGAACCACTCTTCCCGCGCGGACGTCGTCGCGTGCCCGTACGATTGCTCTGGCGTCCTCTTCAGTGACCGGCTCGTCATCGGGCTCCGCCGAGAGAACTGCCCGATACGCCTGACTCGCAGCCAGGAACTCCAGAAAGCGCGTGGCCGCAAGAAGTTCCTCTTCCGGAAGCCGGTTAACCAGATCATGGAGTGTGTCGCGGCTCAGTTGAAGCTCCTCCCCTTAGCGTACTCTATAGCTCTTCGTCACACCAACGCTACGCGCAGATTACGAAGGGCCCGGTAGCGACCGCGACGAGTACATCCGGAGAGCTGGGGCTAGCGGCGGGCCCAATAGCGGTCGCGGGTGCGGATGTTGAGGTCTTTGCGGCGGGTGGTGAGCTGGAGTTTGCGAAATTCGGAGACGCGGACGGGCTGATCGGAGACATAGCCGATGCTGTACTGGTTGCGGAGTTCCTGCTGGATGGACTGGAAGACCTGATCGATGGGGTGTTTTTTGGAGACTTCGGCGTAGGCGCCTCCGGTTTCGCGGGAGAGTTTGGAGAGGGCGTAGGGGTTGGCTCCGTAGCCGGAGAAGAGGATGGAGTAGATGAGGGTGTCGGCGCGGTGGGCAGCGTCGATGGCCTGGGACAGCGTGGCCTCGCTGCCATTGTCCTCGCCGTCGGTGAGGACGATGAGGGCCTTGCGGCCGGTGAGGGGTTTCATGACGTTGTCCGAGGCGGAGACGATGGCGTCGTAGAGGAGGGTGCCGCCTCCGCTGCCCTGGAACTGGAGTTCTCGGCGGCTGGGGGTATCGACGAAGGCGAGGGCGTTGTCGAGGTCGCGGCGGGAGGAGGTGAGGGGTTGGGTAATGACAACGGCGAAATCGAACTGCATGAGGAAGACTTTGTCTTTGGTGTCGCGGAGGACCTGGTCGAGGAAGCGGGAACTGGCTCCACGTTCGGCGTCGAGGACACGCTGCTGGCTGAGGCTCGTGTCGACGAGGAGGCCGAGGGTGAGGGGGAGATCGGATTCGGTGGAGAAATAGCGGATGGTCTGGGGGCGGCCGTTCTCGAGGAGGGTGAAGTCGTCCCTGGAGAGGTCGTGGATGAACTGGCCTTTCCTGTCGCGCACGGTGGCAAGGAGGTTGACGACTTTGACGTCGGCGGTGAAGGAGGTTGTGGGTTCTTCCTGGGCGAGGAGGGGGAGGGCGGTGAGGGAGAGGAAGAGGCGGCGGGAGAGGGCGGGGCGCATGTGGAGGGTGGGACGTGTGGGGAGGTGGGGAGGTTGCGAGCGTGGGGAACTATTAAGTTTTGCAAATGTGGGGGCTTCCGGAGTGCGGGGAAGGAACGTTGCCGGGGAGTGGGGCATCCACCAAGAGTGGAGGCGCATATGAACAACCGGGAAAGAAAATACAAAAAGATAGCAAGATACGCGGCGTTCGCTCTGGGGGCGTGTGTGGCCTTGCCGGCGTTTGGGCAGTATGGGCCGCCACCGTCGTTCCAGCCGGAGGAGTTGGATCGACTGGTGGGACAGGTCGCTTTGTATCCGGATCCGTTGCTGGCGCATGTTTTGACGGCGTCGACGTACCCGGAGCAGATTCCGGGGGCGGCTTCGTGGTCGAGCCAGCACCGGTATCTGAGTGGCGAGCAGTTGGCGCGGGCGATTGTCGAGGACCGGCTGCCGTGGGATTACAGTGTGCAGGCGCTGCTGCCGTTTCCGAACGTGCTGGACATGATGGCCGGGGATATGGGGTGGACGCAGCAATTGGCGAATGCGGTGCTGGCGGACCGTGTGGGGGTGATGGACGCGGTGCAGCGGATGCGGCGGCAGGCGCTGGACAACGGGTATCTGCGGAGTTCGCCCGAGGAGCGAGTGGCGGTGGATCACTACGGGCAGATTCAGATTCTGCCGGCGCAGGACGGGTATTACTACGTGCCGGTGTATGATCCGCGGGTGGTGTATGTGCGTCCGCGGCCGGGGATCCGGATTGGGGTAGGGATCACGTTCGGGCCGCGGATCTTTTTGGGGGCGGCGTTTGCGCCGTATGGATGGGCCGGGCCGGGGTTTGACTGGCGGGCGCATACGGTGATCATCGACCGGCGGCCGTGGGAGCGGACGTGGGCGAACCGGCAGCGGTATGAGTACCGGTATACGGCTCCGCCGCCGCGGGCGGCAGGTCCGCGGGTGGAGCGGCATGAGCGGGAAGTGAAGGACCATGGCGAGCGCGGCCAGGGGAAGGGTAAGGAACGGGAACGGGGGCGCGAGCATGAGCGGCGGCAGTAATGCCCTGGCGCGGGCGGCGATGGCGCACTGGAGCCGGAGCCCGGACGCGGAATGAAGTATCATTTCCCGTAGACTTGGTCCCGTAGACTTGGGCTGGAGGGGAACTTGTCAGAGGCAGCCGCGCCAGGCTCACCGGATCCCGCTCTCGATAGCACGCTTCCGTCAAGAGACGTTCCGCCGCAGGCGGCAATAGGCCCCTACCAACTGCTCCGGATGATTGGAGAAGGGGGGCTGGGTGAAGTCTGGCTGGCGGAACAGAAGCATCCGGTGCGCCGCCGGGTAGCGGTGAAGCTGATCAAAGCGGGCATGGATTCGCGCGAGATCATCGCGCGCTTCGAATCGGAGCGGCAGGCGCTGGCGCTGATGGATCACCCCACAATCGCCAAGGTTTACGATGCCGGATCCACCGATCGAGGGCTTCCTTACTTTGCCATGGAATATGTGCGCGGCCTGCCCATTACCGCTATTGCGATGATCGCCGGTTGACCTTGGCCGAGCGTCTGAAGCTGTTTATCCGGGTTTGCGAGGGCGTCCAGCATGCGCACCACAAGGCGATCATCCACCGTGACCTGAAGCCATCGAACATTCTGGTGGGGGAAGTGGACGGCAAGCCGGAACCGAAGATCATCGACTTCGGTGTCGCCAAGGCGCTTTCCCAACGGCTTACCGCGGCGACCATGTTCACGCGTGCCGGTTCCATCATCGGGACGCCGGAATATACCGGAATATATGAGTCCGGAACAGGCCGGCAGCGTGGGGGAGGACGCCGGTACGCGGGCCGATGTTTACTCGCTGGGCGTCATCCTCTACGAGATGTTGGTGGGCGCGCCGCCGCACGAATACCGGAATCTTAGCCTCGAGGAAATGCTGCGCAAACTGCGCGAAGAAGATGCCAGAGCGCCCAGTTCGAGGGTCCGCACGATGGGCGGACAGTCCACGGCCGCGGCCCGCCATCGCCGAACCGAGCCGCGCCGGCTGACGCGGCAACTGCGAGGGGATCTGGATTCGATCGCTCTGAAGGCGCTCGAAAAGGAGCGGGGCAGACGTTACGGCTCGCCATCCGAACTGGCGGCGGATTTGGAACGGTACCTGAGGAACGAGCCAATTGCGGCGCGCTCAGCCGGAGTGTTGTACCAGGCTCGCAAGTTTTTTGCGCGCCACCGCGCGGGAGTGGCGGCGGGTCTGGCCCTTGCGGCGTTGTTAGCCGCCTTCGCCGTGACCCAGGCGGCGCAACTCAAGCGGATCACCCGCGAGCGTGACCGCGCCGACCTGATTACGAATTTCATGATCAGCATGTTTCGCGTGTCGGACCCAAGTGAAGCGCGGGGCAGGAGCGTAACAGCCCGGGAACTGCTGGACCAGGCCTCCACCGGCATCGATACCGGGTTGACGAACGATCCGCTGCTGCGGGCGCGCATGATGCAGATCATGGGGACGGTGTATGCAAACCTCGGGATCTACACGCAGGCGGAGTCGCTGTTTCAGCGGGCTGAAGGAATCCGGAGTTCCACATTGGGGCGAGAGAATCCCGAAACTCTGCGATCGGCCAATAGCCTGGTAGATGCGGTTTTCCGGCAGGGACGCTATGCCGAGGCGGATAAAATGGCCCGGGCATCGCTCGATGTGGAGCGCCGCGTTCTTGGGCCGGAACATCCGGAGATCTTGAGTCTTCTGGACAGTCTGGCTGGGATACTGGACAAGGAAGGGCGCGAGCGGGAGGCGGAGAGGATGCTTCGCGATACGCTCGCTGTTGAGCGGCGGGTGCTCGGTCCGGCCAATCCAGCCACTCTCCGGTCCCTGGAGCATCTTGCGCCGTTCTTGAAGGGCGCGGAAGCAGAGAAACTGAGCCGGGAGGTATTCGAGACTCGAAGGCGTATTTTGGGCCCCAATCATCCGGAAACGCTGGCATCGATGAATAATCTGGCGATCGTCCTGGCCGATCGAGACGAGGCGGAGAAACTGATGCTGGAAGCAATACAGATCGAGCGCCGTGTTCTTGGTCCGGACCATCCGAAAACCCGGAATTCCATTCGCAACGCGGTGATATTGCTCATGGGCAACGGACCGGGAGGCGGAAAGTTTGCAGAATGAACTGCTCGAAAGCTTGCGCCGGACCGTGGCGCCAACTGACCCGAGGATAGCCGCAAGTTTGTATACGCTGGGCTGCATCTACGCGCGATCCGGACAGGCGGATCGGGCAATCACTATGATTGGTGAGGCTCTGCGCCGCGGGTTTACGCCTCTGGCCGCGAAACTCGATCAGGATCCGGACCTGGCGTCTCTCAAAGCCGACCCGCGCCTTCGCTCACTCGAAAGGTACAGGCAGACGGACGCCGGGAAACACTAACGGGCAGTACATGCGCGGGAGTTAGCGGAAGGTGACAAAGCCCCAGTGTTCGGGCACGTGCATGTTGATGACGCCTTGGGGTGACCAGACCCAATTGTCCTCCTTGGCTCCGGGTGGTTTGGGGGAGGGCCATTCGACGCGGGAGAAGTTGACGCGCCAGGTGTCGCCGGGTTTTGGCGGGAGGCTCATGCGGGCGCGGGGGCCGAAGGCGGACCAGGGGAAGGCGATCTCGAGGGTCCAGCCGGTGTCGTGATCCCGAGAGTTGTTGATGGTTCCGTTGATGTGGACGGCGGTGCGGAGGCCGGGGATTTCCCAGGAGTTGTCGGCTTTGCCGCCGTCTTTGTAGGGCTTGGGGAGGAAGAGGTCCCAGCCGGTGTTGAGGGCGTTCATTTCGAATTCGAAGTATTCGAGGCCGTCGCCGTTGGGGTCGATGAAGACTTCGAAATCGTTGTCGTGGAAGATGACGGAGTCGTGGCGGGTGAGGGTGGCGGAGACGTTGGGTTCCTCGAGTTCGGCGGCGATGTAGAAGTATTGCGAATCCCAGAGCATTTTGGCGCGGGTGCGGAAGCGAGGTCTGGGGCGGCGCGGGCCTTCGATATCGACGAAGCCGGAGGTCCAGGGGGCGGCTTGCCAGGCGGGGTCATCGAGTTTGCCGTCGATGCGGATAGGCGTGGCGGCGCGAGGGCAGGAGTAGGAATAGGGTTTGGTTGGGGCCTGGGGGAAGGCGGCTGTCGCGAGTAGGAACGGGATAAGGATTCGCATAATTGATTGCCGTACACTGTCATCATGCCAGTGAACACATCGCGCCGTTTGTTTCTCGCGCAGGCTTCGGCGGCGGCCATGGGGAGCGAGGGGAAGCAGAAGATCGTGTCGGTGAAGGCGGCTCCGCTGCGGCTGTTGCCGGCGTCGCGATTCGGGACGAAGAAGTTCACTTCGGATTACGATCCGGCGCGGTTCCGGTGGTTCGGCCCGTTCTCGCAGTTGACGGGGGCGATTCTGGTGCAGATCAAGACGGACCAGGGGTTGACGGGGTACGGGATGGGCGGCGGGGGGACAGCGGCGATCCACATCATCGAGCACCATCTGCAGGATCTGTTGCTGGGGGCGAATGCGCTGAACGTGGAATTGCTGTGGGAGCAGATGTTCGCCTCGACGAGCTTTTATGGGCGGCGCGGGCTGCCGGTGATGGCGATCAGCGGGATTGACCTGGCGTTGTGGGACATTGCGGGGCAGCATGCGGGAGTGCCGGTGTGGCGGTTGCTCGGCGGGGCGGTGAAGGAGAAGATCCCGGCGTATTACACCGGATCGGATTTCGAGCGGGCGGTGAAGCTGGGGTTCCGGGCATTCAAGATGGGGATGTTCGAAGCGGGCGGCGGAACGGACAAAGAGAGCATGCTGCGGTTGATTGCGGCGCTCGAGAAGGCGCGGAGCATAGTGGGCGCGGACGCGAAGCTGATGCTCGATTGCCTGTGCCGGTGGAACGTGGAGCACACGCTCGAGTTCGCGAAGAGGGCGGCGCATTTGAACCTGTACTTTATCGAGGAGCCTTTGCTGCCGGACGATGTTCCGGGGTACCAGCGGCTGTGCCGGGAAGTGCGAGGGCCGCGGATTGCGTGCGGGGAGCATGAGTTCACGCATTACGGGTTCGCGGAGATTTTGCGGAACCGTTCGTCGCACATTTTGCAGCCGGATTTGACGTGGGGCGGAGGGTTGAGCACGATCCGCAAGGCGGCGACGATGGCGGCGGGGCAGGGAGTGCCGCTGTTGCCGCATCGTGGAGGGAGCATGTTCGCGATTCACCTGGTGGCGTCACATGCGAATTGCCTGATGGCGGAGAGCTTCGGGACGGGGGAGCCGGGCAATGAGATGATGGAGCGGCTGACGGCTCCATTCGAGAGCGGGTATTATCTGCCGCCGCGGAAGCCGGGGTTGGGGGTGGAGTTGCCGGAGGCGGTGTTGAGGAAGCATGTTCCGGAGTTGGCGGGGTAGAAGGGAGGCGGGCGGACTTCTCTACGCTGGGCGACTACACTGGAGGAATCCGGGGGTCTGAGTGGAATCAGCTTTACTTTCTTGAGATTGCAGCCAAAATGATCGCCACGAACTCGGGTACAGTCGCGCTCAGAATATCGAGAAGTTGCTGTAAGGTACGGTGGCGATCGGCGGCCTGTTGCTCCAGTTTCACCATTACCGCCGATTCTTCCTGGCGGAAGATCTCGATCAGAAAGGACTGTGGGTGCAGCGCACGAATGCCCCACGGCTTGAGGTGCTCACTCCTGAAGTGGCGAAGGTTGAAAGTCACGATTATCGGCGCTTCACCGTGGACCGCGGCCGCCAATACATGACGGTCTTTTTCATCGTTGGCCATCCGCGGAATTAGCGGTTCGTAGCCGGTGATCCATGCCTCGCCGAAGTGGGCCTGCAGTTCAGCCTCGAGGTAGCCCGTGAGAGAACTCGGCCACCCGAGCTTCGACTCCAGCGTACGGATTGTCTCACGAATGACCTCCTCCGACCACTTCGGCTCGTAAAGGCGCGGCGGCTCAGCGAGACGAAGTAGGGTGTCGCAGAGGGAGAAGTTGGCGAGGACGCAGGCGTCCAGGAGGACGAGCGGGGCGCCCGTCATTGCTGGCCGGGAAGCCGCACTCGCTCGTACAGGCCGGCCTGATCCACGGCCTGGCCGATTCTGCGGAGCGCATCCAGCCGCCGTTGGCCACGTTGGCGCTCGTCCAGAAAGTGCCTGACAGCCTGTTCGATCAATTCATCGCGGCTATGATACCGGCCGCTGGCGAGTTCTTGCTCGACCTGCTTTCTCAAATCGGCTGGCAGCGTGACCTCCATGGCTGGTCTCCTCATTTCATTCTACGCTTTCATGGTCCACGCGACTGTGGCGGCATCGAGATTGACGGTCAAAGAGGCCGTCGTCGATGTCAAAACAGCGGAAGAAGAAGCGCACGCCGAAGCGGGTCCTGGCCCTTCCCGATCTCGAACAGTCGAAGGCAGCCGTTCTCAACAGCCTTACATCCAAGAGCGGCCAACGGTCCTATGACCACGCCATAAGCGATTTCGTCGACTGGTACTGTTCCGAGCCGCGCCTCGCATTTAATCGCACCGTGGTCCTCCGATACCGAATCTATCTCGAACAGAAACAGTACGCGCCGACAACGATCAATCTGCGCCTGGCCGCCGTTCGGCGGGTCGCGTACGAGGCCGCCGACTCCGGACTGCTCTGTCCAGAATTGGCAGCCGGAATCTGACGCGTCAAAGGAGTCCGCCGGATCGGAATCCGTGTCGGGAACTGGCTCACGGCAGAGCAGGGCAAGCGGCTGCTGGCAGTCGCTGCGATCAATTCACTACGTGGCAAGAGGAACTACGCAATCCTCGCCATGCTGATCGGATGTGGACTTCGCCGCGGCGAGTTGCTGGCTCTCCGCGTCGATGCGATCCAATTGCGAGAGGAGCACATCGCCGACCTCCTGGGCAAGGCTGGACACATTCGTACCATTCCCATTCCAGCGTGGGTCAAGGTGGCGGTCGACTCATGGAAGGAGGCCAGCGGCATCACCGAAGGCACGCTCTTTCGATCGATCAACAAGGCCGGTAAAGTCTGGGGCCACGGGATGACTCCGAAGGTCCTGTGGGAGGTCGTCCGCGAGGGCGCGCCGCGTGCAGGCATTGAGAAGCTCGCCCCGCACGATCTTCGGCGCTATGCCGAGGCTCTGCCACTTGGCCGCGGCGAACTGGATCAGATCCAATTCTTGCTTGGGCACGTCTCCATCCAGACCACCGAGCGCTACCTCGGATGCAAGCAGAAGTTCCGCGACGCCGTCAATGACCGAATGGGTATCGAGCCGGAAGTGCCCCGCTAACCGAAGTAGCGGTCAGTGCGAGGTTCTCTTGGCGCCTGCGCCGGAAATGGGGAGGATCGCGGGTACACTCGGCGGCTTTCGGATGTCATTCGATCCGGTTGACTGGGATACTTCGGCCTCCCGTATGGAGGACCAATCGCGTCGTTTTGCCGTTGCCGTCAAGCTCAAAGGTGACCACATCGTCGGAGGTCTTGCTGAAGAAACGAAGCGCCGCTTCGGGAAATAGTTGACCCGGTGCTTCCTGGTTCTCCTGAAGAAGCAGATGTCCCTCCTGACGCGTGATCTTCAGGACCACGCCCGGAAGTGCGTACCGGCCCGCCAGCCGGTCAAGCAACTCCGGAGCCAGTTCGACTTCACTGTGCTTAGGCAAGGGCTTGCGGGGTGGCAGTTTATCGTAAGGCGTGAAACCCTCCCAGTCGATCGGGGCAAAAGTGTTTCCGAGCAAAGACTCGAGGAGGTCCTTGAAGATACCTTCTCCATTGGAGCTGTTCGTCATGATGACGATGCCGTCCTTCGGCTTGTCGAACATGACCGTGTAGTGGCGGAAGCCTTCGTCGTGCCCCTCTTTGAAAAACGCTTTGCCGTACGGCGTCCAGAACAGGCCCCATCCGAGTCCGTAGCTCAGGCGGATGGCCTTGTTCTCTTCGGTGGCAGATGTTTCGAGCGTCGGAAACTGACGCCTGGAGAAGATCTGGATCTGCGGTCTCAGCATCGACTCCCTGGCGGACTTCGGTAACCCTTCTCTGCCAATCATCGTCTGCATGAATCGTGTGAAGTCGCGCAAAGTCATCTGCATCGAACTGCCGCGGCGGAGGTCTTCCGTTGCTGATGCCCGAGGGAGCGTCCCCACTCGTCGTAGCCGTTCGCGTAATTGTCCTCGAACCGCTGCTCCGTAATCATGCTCGTGCGCGACATGCCCAAAGGACCAAACACGCGTTCTTGCATCAGATCCTGCAATGGCTTGGCGGCGACGATCTCCACAATAAGCTGTAAGAGCTGGATACCCTCGCCCGAGTACGCGTATCTCGATCCCGGCTCGAAATTGATATTCAGCTTGCGGTCGGGATTGAGCCAACGAAGGTTCGGGAAGCCGCTGGTGTGGCTCAGCAACATCCGTCCCGTGATTCTCTTGTATCGAAGGTCGTCAATCAGATCCCGATAGCCTGGATACTCAGGGAGCGGCTTGGGCAGGTATTCTTGCACCGGTTTGTCGAGATCTAGACTTCCCTCCGCAACGAGTTGCATCACGAGATATGTGAATGCCGCTTTGCTTGAAGAAGCGCCACCCATGACGGACTCGTCGGTCAAGGGCAGTTGCTTCTCGACATCACGCAGTCCGTATGTCTTCGAGTAGGCGACCCTTCCGTTGTTGAAGATCGTGATTCCGACCCCGGTCACTTCGGCTGCGCGCATCAGGCGCAATACTGATTCATCAATTTCCTTCGGCGAAATCGTGCTGCCGTTCAGCCGCTTGACGACCGGTATCGGAGCAGCAGCAAGCAGTCCGCTGAGGGTGAAGACCGTCAAACAACGGATTCCGGTTCGCATGAATTCGTCCTGTCCCTCATGCTAATACGCTGCGCTGGTCTCCGCGGTTGCGCTTTTCCCGGCGCTGTGAGGAACGGCATCACCAACGCCCTGGCAGTTTCCGCCTAGAATCCGTGAACCCGCCGTCTCAGCGTCGAACGACATCTGGACTTTTCGGCTCACCCCGTGTAACGGCGCATCGTAGAGGAACTGTGGCGGGTTCAGGGCAGGCGCAATCTGGATCACGGCAGCCAGACGCGTTCTCCAGAGGCAAAGTGCCGAATGAATTAGGCCTTGGGTTACGGTGGTCCGGGGTACCATTCGGCGACGAGGGAGAGGATCGCGGGTGGGACGAGGTGGGCCCAATCGGCTCCGGCGGCGATACGCTGCCGGACTTCGGTGGAAGAGACCTCATCGAAGGCGTCATCCACGGGGAGATGGTGGATAGCGGCGGCGAGGTGGAGGGGCGGGGAGAAGGGGCCTTGCCGCGGAGCGACGAGGAGTTCGAACTCTTCGAGTTGGGCTCCGATCGGCGGGTGGTCAGTGTAGTCCCAGTGGAGGATGCGCTCGGCGGTGTCGCGCCCGCAGAGAAATCGGAGGCGGGCGTCTTTTCCGTAGAAGGTGCGGCATTCACGGGCGATTTCGAGGAAGAGGCCGCCTTCGGCGACAGCGATGGAGAATCGGGATTCGTGCGCGGCGGCGGCGGCGAGCATTTCAAGGCGCTGCTGGAGGGTGACCTGCTCGTAGAACTTGTGGGGAAAGGTTTCGGGCATAACAAAAAGCACCTCTTCCGTTTGAAACGAATCGAGGGCGGATTGTGCGAGGGCGAGGTGGGCGCGGGTGGGGGGATGGAAGGCTCCGGAGAGGATACCGAGGCGGTGCGGAGTGAGGGGAGCTTTGCGCAAAAATCGCATGTGTCAAGATGGTAGCAAGCACATGTTCACGTGGATTTGCCCAAAGTGTGGAGCTGAGGTGCCGCCCTCAGAGACAGATTGTCCGCGATGCGCGAAGGCGATGGGCCAGACGGGGACGCAGCAAGCCGCTCCGCCAATCCATGCGCCGGCGCCTCCCGCTCCGGTATATACTCCTCCCGCTCCGGCGTACGCGCCTCCAACTCCGGCGTACGCTCCGCCGCCACCCTCGCCCCCGGTAACGTATGAGCCGTTGAGGCAGGCGGGTCCGGCGCCGTCCTATACGCAACAGCAGCCGGCGGCCGCTCCTCCGCCCCCTCCACCCCTGACAACCCAGACATCGCAATGGGTGGTGGACACGAGCGCTCCGGCTCCGCAGCAGGAGACATACATCATTCCGCCGCCGAAGGCGGGTATGCCGGGTTGGGTCATGGTGTTGGTTGTGGCGGTGGTGTTGATTGGGGCGGGCTACGCGGGGATCAGTTTTCTGCGTCCGGGCACGAGCAAGCCGGACGCCGGGAAAGCGGCTCCCGTTGCGGCGGATGCGGCGAAGCAGGTATCGCCGTTTGCCAAGTACCTGGAGATCGCGGGGCTGCGGGTGGTGGAGAACGCGAACCGGAAACTGGAAGTGCATCTCATCGTGATCAACCACTCGACGGCGGAACTGCCGGAGTTGAAGCTGGCGGTGAATTTGAGGCCGACGACGGCGGCTCCCGATTCGGATCCGATCAGCACATTTACGGTGAAGGTTCCCCCGCTGGGAGCTTTCGAGAGCAAGGATGTGAAGGCGGAGGCAGTGACTAAACTGCGCGCGTATGAGTTTCCGGACTGGCAGTTTCTGAAGGCGGATTTTCAGGTGGTTTCTCCGTAATCACGGGATCGGTCCAGTGGGCCTTGCCGCCGCAAAGGATCTCATTGAGGGACATCTGGCGGTAGCGGAAGATGTCCTTGAGTTGGCGGGCAATGGAGAGTTTGTGGACGGCGCGGCCGAGCCAGCCGAGCGGAAGGGCGTAGTCCACCTCCTCGGTGATGAGGGTGCCTTCTTCCATGGGGTGGAAGGTATGCTTGTGATGCCACATGGCGTAGGGACCTTTCACCATGTCAGCGACAAAGAAGAAGGGCGGCTCGTATTCGGTGATGCGCGTGGACCAGCGGAGGGGAAGGCTGCGCCAGCGGAACGCGTAGTCGAAGCGGGCATTGAGAGCCATGGCGAGGGGTTCGGGGGTGAGGATGCGGAAGTCGAGCCATGGGGGCGTGATTCGGACAAGATTGCGCGGGTTCTCGAAGACCTCGAAGGAATCGAGCATCGAGACCGGAACAATCATCTGGCATCGCAGCGTGTAGATCATCGCAGTGCGCCCCTCTGTTGAGGAGTATAGCGGCAATCGGGCGGGGGGGAGGCAGCGAGGCCGAGGGCGCGGAGATTGACAAGGGCATCGAAGAGGCAGGGGTCGATCTGGAGGGCGCGCCGGAAGTCGGCTTCGGCGGCTGGACGCTGGCCGAGGCGGAGCAGGGCGACGCCGCGATTGTTGACGGCGGCGGGGTCGTTAGGGGAGAGGGCGAGAGCGCGGCCGAAGGCGGCGAGGGCGCGCTGGGGGTCGCCGGATTCGAGGTAGACTTTTCCCATTTCGGAGGCGATGCCGGGGTCGTTGGGGGCGAGGGTGAGGGCTTCCTGGAGGACCGCGAGGGCGGTGGGAGGCGGCAACTGCCGGGCAAGTTGGATGCGTGGGCGGATCTTGTCAGGGTTGAGGCGGACGGCTTCGCGCCAGAGGGATGCGCTGTCTTGCCAGAGCAGGGTCTGGCGGAGGCTGGCGAGGGACAGGACGGCAACGACGGTGAGGGGAAGCCACTTGGGGCGGGAGTGGAGGAGCAGCGCGGCGAGGGCGGCGAGGGCGAGCATGGGGAGGTAGAGGCGGCGGTCGGCGGCGAGGTCGGCTGCGGGAAAGATGGTGGAACTGGGGGCGATGAGGACGAGCGCGGAGAGCCCCCAGAAGCCTTCCCGGGCGCGGGCGAAGCGGCGGAGGGCGAGCAGGGCAAGCGCGGCGATGGCGAGCCAGCCGCAGACCCCGGCAAGAAGGGAGGGATGAAGGGGGGATTCGATGGTGAAGCCGTACGGAATGACGAGGAGGCGGAGGTAGCGCCAGAGCGCAATGCCTTGGGCGAGGAAGTAGGAGAGAGGGGAGATGCCGGATTGGGCTCCGGCTCCGGAACCGGCGGTGACGGCAGTGGCGAAGAGGACGCGGACACCGGCGGCGAAGGACATGGCGAACATGAGGCCGATAGGGGCGAGTTCCTTGCGGTTGCGGGAGATGGAGAAGTGGAGCAGGAGGAGAAAGAGGGGGAAGGCGGCGCATTCTTCCTTGGCAAGGAGGGCGGGGAGGAACCACGCGGCGGCGCGCCAGTGACGGCCGAGGGTCCATTCGCGGAGGGAGAGGAGGCAGAAGAAGGCCATGAGGAGGGTGGCGCGAGCGAAAACATAAATGACAGCTTCTGTTTGGATGGGATGAAGGGCGAAGAGCGCGGCGGCGATCCAGACGGCGGAGGCAGGGATGAGGCGGCGCAGGGTGACGGCTACGAGCCAGACGCAAGCGAGGTGGAGGAGAAGATTGACGAGGTGGTAGCCGGTGGGATTGGCGCCGCCGAGTTGGTAATTGGCCCAGAAGGTGAACCAGGTGAGGGGGCGGGTTTGGGTGATGGCCCAGGCATGGAGCCAGCCATCGGGCGAGGTGACGATGGGGTCGACGAGGAGGGCGAAATCGTCGAGATAGAAGGGCGCGGCAAGGGCTCCGGCGAAGGCGAGGAGGGCGGCGGGAAGAATGAGGAGCGTAGCGCGCACTGTGCTATTTTAAGGGCTTGCGAACGGCCAAGACCAATCCAATTGTGAAGCCGAAGACGGCCGGGGAGCGCAAGGCGCGTGTCGAGCGGATCCTCGCGGAGTTGGACAAACTCTACCCGAATGCGACGTGCGCGCTGCATCATCACAATGCCTGGCAACTGCTGGTGGCGACGATTCTTTCGGCGCAGTGCACGGATGAGCGGGTGAACAAAGTGACCCCGGGATTGTTCGCGAAGTACCCGGAGATAGCGGATTTCGCGGCGGTGAGCCAGGAGGAACTGGCGAACGATATCCGGTCCACGGGGTTCTTCAACAACAAGGCGAAGTCGGTGATCGGGGCGGCGCGGAAAGTGATGAATGACTTTCATGGCGAAATTCCGCACACAATGGAAGAGATGCTGACGATACCGGGAGCGGCGCGCAAGACGGCGAATGTGGTGCTGGGCACGGCGTACGGGATCGAGTCAGGGGTGGTGGTGGATACGCACGTGCAGCGCATTGCGAACCGGTTGGACCTGACGAAGAACCAGGACCCTGTGAAGATTGAGCAGGATCTGATGAAGACGATTCCGCGGCAGCGGTGGATTCTGTTCTCGCACCAACTGATTCATTTCGGGCGGAACATCTGCGTGGCGCGGAAGCCGAAATGCGGCGAGTGTCCATTGAACAGCGTGTGTTATGCCAAGGACAAGGTGAGGCCGTCCATGGAGTGAGAGCCGAAGGAGTGGTATGAGGAGCGAACTTGTTGGCACGTGGCGACTGACGGATTACTTCACGGTGGACCCAAGCGGGGTGGCGCGGAAGTTCTGGGGTCCGGATGTGGTGGGGTACCTGATGTATTCGGTGGACGGGTACATGTGCTTGACGCTGATGAAGCCGGGGCGGGCCAATTTCGCGGCTCAGGATCCGCTGATGGGGACGAAGGAGGAGAAGTCGCACGCGGCGGAGACCTACATTTCCTATGGCGGGCGCTACACGGTGGACGGGGACAAGGTGACGCATCATGTGGAGTTCAGTCTGTTCCCGAACTGGGTGGGGATGGACCAGGTGCGGTACTTCTCGGTGGATGGGGATGAACTGAGGCTGCGCTCGACGCCGACGAAGGTGGGCGGGGACGATGTGGTGGTGCAGGTGTTGTGGACGAGGGCGGGGTAGGGTTGGACGGGTTCGCAAACGCCGCCGTAGAATGATGCCCGATGGTGGTGGCACGCGGTAACTTTGCGCCAATTGCAGGTTGCAGGTGCATCCGCAATTACGGGGGACGGTGACGGACCTGCTGATTGGGAATTTATTCACGGACAAGGTGGGCCGGGTATGGGGACCGCTCGAATCGCTGTATCCGGAGGGGAAGACAACTCCGGGGAGGTGGGACGGCGGGATCCTGGGTGACGCGGGGTTCGGCAGGCAGAACGAATCGATGGCGCCGGAAGGACCGAAGCCCGGAGAGGGGTGTTTGAGGGAAACTATCCCGTATGAGACTGGCCGCTCTTTTATTGATCCTGCAAGTGTGCGTGGGGCTGGCCGTGGCGGCGGGGCCGCCGCATGCCGAACACGCTTTCATCCTGCTCATCGACGGGCTCAGCTTCAAGGCGCCCGAGCGTATCGGGATGAAGAATTTCCTGGCGCTGGCGGCGGCGGGCGCCTATTGGGAGAAGTCGTACAACATTGTTCCGGCGCACCCCAAGAGCGGCGAGTGGGCGCGTTACCACTCTTCGTCGATTCCAAACCCCGCGATTCTGGCGGGCACGCTGCTGCTGCGGCCGGACCAGCGCTGGGTGCAGGATAGCTTCTATCCGCACCGCGTCACCGCCCACGCGGCCAACGACATCGATTACCGGCGGTTGAACGTGGGGTTCCACCTGAGCTTCCTGCACGGCTCCGACGAGGCTCCCGTGGATGACGCGGAGGTGTTCTACTGGGCTGTCGAGTTCCTGCGCAAGGCGCGGCCCGCGTTCATGAAGATCCACCTGCAGGACACCGGGCGCGGCGGCGAGATGTGCCGCTCGGAGAAGAATCCGGCCGTACCGTGGCGGGGGAACATCTGGGCCGAGGGCTCGCCTTACCGCAAGAACGCACTCAAAGCCGACGAGTACCTTGGACGCATCGTGGCCGAACTCGAGAAGCTCGGGCTGCGGGAAAAGACGGTCCTGTTCGTAAGCGCGGACCACGGCCAGTCCGACGGCGGCTGGCACCCCTTCGACGACCGCGACGCATGGGCGATGCCGCTTGTGGCTGTGGGGCCGGGCATCAGGAAGGGCCAACGCTTCGAGTATGCCGAGCAGATCGACATGGTGCCGACGCTGTGCTACCTGGCGGGCGTGAAACCGCCGCCCAACGCCGACGGGCGCATCCTGGCCGAGGCGCTCATAAACCCGCCGGCGGGCGTCGCGCCGCGCCGCCACACGGTGCGGGAACTCAACGCCGTGCTGGTGGAAGGCGAGGCGCTCGCGAGCAAGCAGCCGAAAGGCTCGGCGGCAGCCAAGGACTTCTATGGCTTCGACCGCATTCTGCACTGGGGCGGTTTCGGCACCCTGGAAAAGCTGCTGGCGCACAATCGAGCGGCGGTGGAAGCGATGCGGGCGGGGACGCGCGAGCCAGGCGGAGGGAGCCGTCAGTGATCGGCGGAGAGAGCCGTCGGCAATCGGCTTTCAGCTTTCAGCCGGACCTCCGGCTTCGCCGGGTTGAACACCCTGTGACTTTCTGAAGGTCAGTCAAGCAATGACATCCGTGCGGCCAGCGTGCGTCTCCGCGCGGCGGCCGAACTCGGGCTTTGTGCGGCGATCGCCAAAGCTGAAAGCTGAAGGCCGGGCGCCGAGAGCTTGCCGTCAGGCAAACCAACTCGGCTACGGGAGGAGTTGGCGCAGGTCGATGGTGTAGTGGCCGTTGCCGTGGGTGACGGTGAGGAGGCGGCCTCCGGGGGCGGATTGGAGGTAGGGGGAGTCGAAGAGTTTCCATTGGGAGAAATCGCGCGGCTGGCCATAGGTGAAGTGGAGGTCATGGCCGCGGAGGGAGCGGAAGCGGACGGTGGGGACGGGGTCGAGTTGGAAATGGAGCGGGAGGGCGAGGATAGCGCGGCGGAAGGCTGCGAAATCAGGAAATTCGGAGGCTGAGGCGGCTTGGAGGATGGTTCCGTTGTGGAGGTGGGAGCTCAAGAGGCGGCGGCCGCCGCCGGGGACGGGTTTCCATTCATAGGGAGCGAGCGGGCGGTAGGCGATGAAGGCGTTGCCGCCCTGGGCGAAGATCCAGCCGGAGGGGTGCTCCTCGAAGTGAGTCAGGGTGTCGGGGAAGAAGCCGTTGACGTGAGGGAAACGGGTCCCTGCTGGAATGTCATAGAGGGCGATGATGGTGTCCTGGTCCTGAAGGATCTGCTCGAAGGGGGAGCCGCCGAGGAATTTGTCGGGGGAATCATAGGATTTCTTTGAGCGGACGACGGCCTCAGTGACGAAGTCGGGCATGGCGGTGAAGTACATCTGGAGTTCGTAGGTAGAGGAATAGGGGTGCATCGAGAAGATGGTGTTGCGCTTGCCGCGCGGATCATCGAGCGCCCAGGTGACGTCCCAGGAGTGTTGCTGGATGGGCTGGAGAATGCCGCCCTGATCGGAGCCGACGGCATAGTCGTGGTGCATGTAGGTGGTCTTGTAGACAGGGGCGTTGCGGACATCGGTGAAGCGCCAGCGGTTGCGAGTGCGCTTTAATTCGCGGTGAAGGTAGGGGCGGGAGCGGTCCGTCGCGATCTGGCGGATGACATCGGGAGGCTGGTAGGCGGAGGCGACGGAGTAGAAGAGGGCGTAGTAGCTGTAGCCGGGGAGCGGATAGCCGAGGCCGAAGAGGAGCCAGCCGAAGTCGCTCGAAACGCCGTTCCATTTCTCGAGGACCTGGGTGTCGTCGGTGCGCGCGTGTGCGCCGATGTAGATGCCGTCGAGGTTTTCGATGGCGTAATCGGCGATGATCCAATCGAGCATGCGCTGGGCGCGGAGGCGCATTTTCGGGTCCTCGGACCAGGCAGCAAGGTAAGAGAGGGGCAGCAGGTAGACGCCGATGTAGTGGGTGCAGTCATATTCACCCTGGCCGATGGTGGTGGTGAGCTTCATCCAGTGGAGGAGGTACTCTTCGGCCTCGGCGAAGTTCTCCTTGGAGGACTTTCCGGTGTACCAGGTGTCGCCGGGTTGATTGGGGTAAAGCTGGGACATGAGGTAGAGGGAGACGTAATACATGAGCCAGTGGTTTTCGGTGTCGCCGCGGTAGGGCATGTAGGTCTTCCAGGATTGGCGTAGGGCGTTACGGGCGGAGGGAGTGAGCTGGCCGCGATCGAGATAAGCGACGGCGGTGACGGGGAACATCCAGAACATGTCGCCGCTGGGGGATTGGAGGAGTTCCTCGAGGCGGCGGGAGCACCATTGAGCATCGCGGTGGAGATAGAGCTTGGCGGCGATGGTCTGGTAGCTTCCGTTGGGGAGCGCGGCGTTGGTTTCGATGACCTTGCGGATGCGCTCCGGGAAGGCGGTTTGCGCCGAGGCCGGCGCCAGGAGGAGCAGGGCGGTGAAGAGCAGGTTCATGGCCGTGCCTCCGGAACGAAGAGGAAGCCTTGGATGATGCTGCCCTCCATGCCATGGCGTGTCCAATGGAGGCCGGCGTCTTCTGAGACGAAGACGGCTTCCTCGTGGACGCTCGCGTAGAGGCGGCCCGGGTGATCGGGGTCGAAGGCGACGCTCCAGATCTGTGTGGAGGGTAGGCCAGTATTGCGGGGGCTGAAGGTGCGGCCGTTGTCGTCAGAGACGAGGACGCCGGGGCCCCAGCCGCACACGGCGAGGCGGCGCGGTTGGCGCGGGTCGTAGGCGATCTTGTAGAGCGTGGGTCCGGCCGCGATAGCGGGGACGGGTTGCCAGGAAGAACCGCTGTCGAGGGAGCGATAGAGGCCGGAGGATTGCGTGGCGGCGAGCCACTCGGCGGGTTGGCGCGGGGATTGTTCGATGCTGGTGATCATCTCGGGGGAGCCGGCGGCGCGATTCCAGTGGGCGGCGTTATCGGTAGTGAGGAAGATGCCAAGCTCCGTGCCGGAGAGCAGGCGGCCTTCGGCGGCGCGATCGACGCGGATGGTTTTGGTGAACTTGCGGGAGATGCCGGAGTCGGTGTGCCGCCAGGTGCGGCCGTCATCAGTGGAGGCGGCGATGCCGTCGGGGAGGGCGATGAAGAGGGTTCCGGGGTGATGGGGATCGACGGCGACGTCCTGGAGTTCCGTAACGTTCCAGGAGGTGAGGATGCGCCAGGTGCGGCCGCTGTCGTTGGAACGGATGCAGCCGTTGCCGGCGGCGAGGTAGAGGATGCGCGGGTCGCGGCGGTCATAATCGAGGGAGGAGAGGAAGGGATGGTTGTAGCTGAGATGGTCCCAGGCGTCTTGCGCGGTGAGCGTGAAGAGGCCGCTGGGCGGGAGTTTGGCTCCGACGACGTAGCCCTTGGATGTGGCGCCACAGAGGAAGAGGCGATGGGGTTGAGCGGATAGAGTCAGGGTGGCAAGGGCGAAGATTCGCAGGCAATTGAGCCAAAACACACAACCTCCTCGAAGAAAAAGGTAGCCTGGGGCGATATTGCTTGGCCACTGGCGTGCAGGCCGGAAGCGTATGCGAATTGCCTGCTTGTTCTTGCTTATCCCACTATGCATCTCAGGGGCCGATCGGTACAAGGCCGAGTGGCTATCGGTGGCGAATCGATTAGTGAAGACGGACCCGCGGGCTTACGAGTTCAATTGGGGGGAAGGCGTGCAGTGGATCGGGTTGATGAAGACATACGAGCAGACGGGGGATAAACACTATCTGGATTATATGGAACGCTGGACGGCATCCTATGTAGGACAGGAGCCCCGGGTTTTGTTGAACGGCGTGCGGGAGGGGTATTGCGGGCACTGGAGTCCGGCGACGGCGATTCTCTTCTTGCAGAAGGCGAGGCCAAAGGCGGAGTATGCGGGGCTGGTGAGGCGTGTAGTGGAGTACATTACGAACGAGGCGGAGCGGAGCAGCGAGGGCGCGCTCGGGCACTGGCAAGGGAGCCATCAGCTTTGGGTGGATACGCTGTACATGGCATGTCCGCTGCTGGCGGGGGCGGGGAAGGAGTTTTCCAAGCCGGAGTACGTGACGGATGCCGCGCGGCAGATTGTGGTGTATGCGAAGCACCTTCAAGATGAACGGAGCGGTTTGTTCTATCACATGTGGGATTGGAAGACCCGAGAACGCACGCCGGCGCTGTGGGGACGGGGAAACGGATGGGTGGTGATGTCGCTGGCGGATACGCTGGAGGCGATGGAGGCGGGGCATCCGCTGTGGGGGGAGTTGGTGCGGATCGCGAAGCGGCAGGCGGAAGGGCTGGCGCGAACGCAGGATGCGGATGGGTTGTGGCACACGGTGCTGGATGAGCCCTCGAGCTATCCGGAATCGTCGGCGACATCGATGATGGTTTATGGGTTGGAGAAACTTGCGCGGTTGGGAGTGTTGGGGAGCAAGTACAGCGCGATGGCGGAAAGGGCGTGGAAGGCGGTGAATCAGCGGTATGTTCGGGAAGGGGAGGTGATTGGGGTTTCGGCGGGCACGGAGCCGAGAGGGAAGGAGTATTACGGGAAGCTGCCGGCGGGCTCGCAGACTTGGGGGACAGGGGCCTATCTGATGGCGGGGAGCGAGACGGAGCGGTGAGTCAGGGACGGAGGAGTTCTTCGGCGTAGAGGGCGCCCGCCGGAGTTTCCTCGTGCCTGAAGAACGCCCAAGAGTCACCCGCCTCGTCTACGTCGCCAATCGTCGGCGGAGTTCCCGGCTTTCAACCTCTGCCCAGCGATACCAACCCCGGAGATCCCTGGAGCTTATTCTATGCCGCCGATCGCCGACGATATCCATGCTCAGACTGGGCGATCAGGCGAATGCACTGCAAGCGCTGCGTCAGCTGTGGATCGCGGATTCCTAGCCCTCGCTCTCCACTACGTTGACCGCCTTTACAGGCACGTGGCGAGAAGACATTTCGAAGCGGAAAATGAACAACCAACAGACGACGCTCGAGATCACTCGCCGCGCCGATGGCAACGTTAGTGTCACTCGCAACGACAATCCCGTGTTGACGGAAATATTTGCGCTTAATGGCAAACCATATCACGTCATTAACAATGAGGGCGCTGGCGAAACGGGCGTGGAAGGCGGTGAATGAGCGGTATGTTCGCGAGGGAGTGGTGATTGGGGTTTCGGCCGGCACGGAGCCGAGAGGGAAGGAGTATTACGGGAAACTGCCGGCGGGTTCGCAGACTTGGGGGACGGGCGCCTATCTGATGGCGGGGAGCGAGATGGAGCGCTGAGTCAGGGACGGAGGAGTTCTTCGGCGTAGAGGGCGCCCGCCGGAGTTTCCTCGTGCTTGAAGAAGACGTAGACGTCTTTGCCGTCATCAACGAGGCGGGTGACTTTGTCCTTGATGGCGGCGCGGTCTTCGGGGGTGTATTCGGACTTGCGCAGGCGGCAGTAGACGAATCCGCCGGTGATGACTTCGGGGGCGGCGAAGTGATCACTTTCGGCGAGGCAGAGGGCGGCGCCGTGTTGTTCCAGGAGGCGGTAGATGGGGTCCTGCATCCAGGAAGCGTGACGGAACTCGAAGGCGCAACGCAGACCGGGCGGGATGGTTTCGAGGAAGGCTCTGAGGAGCGGTTCGTCGCACTTGAAGTTGGGCGGAAGTTGGAAGAGGACCGGGCCGAGGCGCTTGACGACGCGCAGGGGGTCGATGACTTTGAAGAAAATCTCGTTGAATTCGGCGAGTTTGAGGCGCTGGATATGGGTGATGCGCTGGTGGGCTTTGAGGACAAAGACAAAGCCTTCGGGCGTGGCTTGGACCCAGTTTTCGAGCGTGGCGGCGTTGGGGAGGCGGCGGAAGGTGTAGTTGATTTCGACGGCGTTGAGGCGGGTGGCGTAGTAGGAGAGGAATTTCTTAGAGGGGAGACCGGCGGGGTAGAAGCCTGGCTTCCATGCGTCGTAGGCGAAGCCGGAGGCGCCGGCGTAGAGTTTGGCCATTTCCTTAGTTTACGTGGGGAAGCGGGGTGGCGATAAAAAAGGTGCTTGGGTCGCAGGTTAGAAGTTAGAGCAGCTTCTTGAACTCGGTCACGCGCCAGACCCCTATCTCCACTTCCCGTATGTCAGCTTCGAACGAATCCCGGACCGCTGCGAGATATTCCTGGATGGGCCGGCTAGGGCTGCCCTTTACCCGTAACAGCCTCGGGGCAAATGTCATTCGGCATCATCGGCATCATCGGAATTCCGAAGTGCGAATCCTTCACACATGAGTAGAAGTTGCGAAAAACCTTCCCACATCAGTTGGT
>WBZR01000831.1_pt1 | contig 44978 bp, 39 predicted proteins | sample 5204231 | NCBI WGS metagenome assembly WBZR01 (sample SAMN12412403, study PRJNA552823) | activated sludge metagenome | isolation source: activated sludge from anammox sidestream of wastewater treatment plant... | place: USA: Virginia | collected 2017-08 | reverse complement strand
TTTCTCCTCTCCCCAGGACATCCCACATGTCCTACTCCTTCTCTCTGGCTTACTTTCGGTATCATGTACCTTAGTATGACAGGGGTACTCCGTTTTGTCCAGCAAAAATTTGTCCAACTGTAAGCCCTCATCCTGGCGTAACCGACTCCTTCTTTCCTTGTGGATGTCTCTACAATGACTGGCGTCTTGGAACTACCACGTCCTCGTTTGCCTCCGCCTTCTTTTGTGCCACCAAAAAAGGCATCGTCTACTTCTCCTACTCCGGTGAGTTCGTATTTCTCATCCCGGCTTCTCATCCCTCTTCGTATCTTTTGAAGCATTGTCCATGCTACCCAATAACTTACCTCGATTCTCCTGGACAGACCAAGGGCAGAAATCCCCCTTTTATCGGTACTCATAAGAAAGATTGCCCAGAACCATTTCAAAAGAGGAGTTCTTGTCCCATGCATTACCGTTCCCGCCGTTATACTTACCTGATACCCGCATCCTTTGCACTGGTAAAGATGCCGTTTCGGCAAGGCATAATGCTTACACCGAGGACAGGTAAAGCCATCAGGCCAACGAAGTTCAATAAGTCTCTTCCGGCAATCTGCTTCTGTTTGAAATTTCCCCTGGAATTTTATAAGGTTTATCTCCTGATAATTCTTCTGCATAACTCCCTCCTCCGTATAGCTTTGAATGTTTTATTGCCATTCTCGAATTATATGAGATTTCGGAGACAACTCAATAAGCAATTAGTATTTTTCGTGAGCTATCATTAAACGGAAAAAATGTATACAGCTCAAATGCTACATAATGCCTTTTTTAACTCAGCGGCAGACGGGATTCTGTTCGCGGGGTTTACTTCTAAGAGACCAATCAGGATCTCTTCCAGTTTTCTGGGTATATGGTTATTTATTTTGGCGGGTAAAATTTTTTCTGTTTGCCATAATTTTTTTGTTACTGTTTGATATAAGATGAGACCCAAGGAATAAAGATCCGCTCTGCCGTCCAGCAGGATGGCAGAAGAAATTGCCGCATAATGCACTTTTCCGGGAAGATCTTTCAGGTAGTTAAGAATCCGTAACTGCTCCGGCGAGGCATATTCCCTGCTAATTCCCTTAATAATCTCGCCCCTTTTTATGGTCAACTCAAAATCAATAATGTGTGTTAATCCTGCCTTTTGATTAAAAATCAAATGTCCCGGTTTTAAATCGCAGTGTATATAGTGCATGTCGTGAAGGTACTGTAAGGGATCACAAATGGTTATAAATGACTTAACAACCTCCCGAATGGTTTCATTATTCTCAATGGTTTTTCCGCTGAAGTAATCGACAAGATCGTATCCGTTAATGTGTTGCAGTACGATAAAATTTTGTTTGATCAAAAATTTCCCGTCCCTGAATAACTCTCCCTGCCCACAGTCGCTGGCAGTTGGAATTTGCGGGTGACAGAGTTCCCTTAATATGTAATATTCTCCTGAAAAGTCAAAATCGGGTGAATATTTTATCCCTTTCCCCGGCATATTGGTTAAAATAGCATAGTTCGACTTGTGTAACCTCGCCCGACACTTAAACTCATTGAATTGATATTCATTAATCCTATACATGTATTTTTATTAGCTATGAATATTTTGCGCATATCAATCTACATAAAGTTGGATATGTGCATTTGTAGTAAGGATCGACGTCTTGCAATTGAAACAAAACATGTGCTTTCAACTATCGGGCTTGTTAGATGTCAGGTAATTCCAAATAGTATTCGTTTTACACGATTATCTATTTAAGTGCTTTATGACAATAGTGACGAGCCCGGCAAGTGCCATATATGCCAACACGCCAGCAATAAGCGACCTCATAAACCCCCACTTGGGCAGCAGGAAGATGAGGCATAAGACATAAATAATCCATGGTGGAGTCATCAAGAGCAACCCCCTGGCATAACTGACTGTGGGGGCATGTCCTGCCTTACTATAAATCAGGGAAAAGGTAAGCACCGTCATGGTAGGGAAAGTAGCCACAAAGGCAGCCAGCAACCCTTTCCCCTGTGCACCAATGAAAGTTACCGCACTTACAATCGTGCCACCGAGTATGAAATATATGAGGAAGTTTTTAATGTGCATTATCTTTGTCCAACAATTTGCCGCGGATATTCACAGAATCGTTCTGACCCGAACGACTCGGTAATGAAATATAACGTGAGCATAGTATACAAACGGGGAAAATATTACTAAAGCAAAAATTCTTCAGACTCATTCGGATTAGGAAAATATGGTTATAATCGCTACATACTGCAAATATTGCTGATGCGTCAAGCCCAATTATTAGTGCATTTGGCAATCTATTATTAGATGATGACGGATAAAGTGTTGACATTTTAAACTGTTTTTTTATTTGACAAATCAAGGTTATCTAAATATAATGCCTACCTCTAATGATGCAAATATTGTTGTTTGGGAAACTTAGGAATTAAAATTCACTAACTATTGTGATAGCCATCCTCCATCGATGAAAGTAAGTTCTCTGGATCTAAAGCGGCAGTATGAAAGTATTCGCGAAGAAATAAACAAAGCTGTTTTAGAGGTAATAGCCAGTCAATCCTTTGTCTTAGGCCCATTTGTCGAATCATTTGAAGATAGTATAGCAAAATTTTGTGGTGTCAGACATGCCATTGGGGTATCTTCAGGTACCGATGCAATATTATTGGCCTTGATGGCGTGTGGTATTAAAAACGGCGATGAGGTTATTACAACACCTTTTACTTTCTTCGCAACGGCGGGTTCGATTGCACGTGTGGGGGCAGTTCCGGTATTCGTGGATATAGACCCCTCTACTTACAATATCGATGAGAGTAAGATTGCGCCTGCAATAAACAAAAGGACAAAAGCAATCCTCCCGGTGCATCTGTATGGGCAGTGTGCAAGCATGGATACCATTGTTGAGATTGCCCGCGCCAATAGTTTAAAGGTTATTGAAGACGCAGCACAGGCAATCGGGGCGGTTTACCGGGGGAAAAATGCAGGTTCCCTGGGAGATGTGGGTTGTTTTTCCTTCTACCCTACAAAAAATCTGGGTGGTTATGGTGACGGTGGACTTGTGACAACCAATGATGACAAACTGGCAGAATTTATTAAAATCTTAAGGGTGCATGGATCGAAATCAAAGTATTATCATTCGCATATCGGTATTAATGGAAGACTGGATGCCATCCAGGCAGCCATCCTTTCTGTGAAACTAAAATACCTTGAAGGATGGTCCGAAAAGCGCAGATCGGTTGCTTTGTACTATAATGAGCATCTAGAGGGGTTACCAATCCGACTGCCGAAAATAGGCTCCTATACAACCCATATATTTCATCAATACGTAATAGCGACTCCCCGGCGGGATGCATTGATGAAATACCTCGAAGGGCAGGGAATTGAAACCGCCATTTATTATCCGGTCCCCCTTCATTTGCAAAAATGTTTTGAGTATTTGGGGTATAAAGAAGGCGCCTTACCAGAGTCAGAAAGAGCTGCAAATGAGACGTTAGCCCTGCCCATCTTTCCTGAGATTACCCAAAAAGAACAGGATGCTGTAATTCATCACATTAAAAATTTCATTTCTAAACTATAATTTTAATTTTTCTCATGCAAATAATGCGAGCTTTTTTTTCCATTGCCGTGTTGTTAGTAGTAATACATGAATATGGTTTTGCAGAAAGCTTGCTATTGGTGAAGGACATTGAACAGCGTCCTTTTTCTTTATCAGCCAGCCAGATCAGCACATGGAAAAAAGACGGAATTCGGGTGTTTGTTGCTAATAAAGATGTACGGATATTACAGGTACCATTTCAGATTACAGCGGACACTGCTGTTTGTTGGTTTCATGAGGAAGAGGCGGCACAGCATACGGAAGCCACTATGGAAGTGTATTGTGAAGGCAACGTAACCATCCTGCAGGATGAAAACTATGAAAAATACGAACAAGTGTATCTAAAATTCGAGACCATGACCGGCATAGCCATCAATTCTGACGATCAGCCCATAGAAACTTTTGAAAAACCGCAGGAAACAGAGGCTGTCCTGAGGGGCGAAGAAATTCGCTCACTGAAAAAAGAAGAGTATCTATCCACTGAGATTCCCCAAAAGGTCCCGGTGCCGGGGGCTCAGAAAAAAGAAGAAATGGTTGATATTATTGCTAACAATATTGACTCGTGGGAAGAGGGAGACAGGCGTATCGTTGTTGCCCTGGGAGATGTAAAAATTAAAAAAGAGGACATGACGATAGATGCCGATAGTGTAATCTTGTGGTTTGAAAAGACGGAATCGGATAAGTCGAAGGATAAAGATACGGAGCTGCCATTAAGTGAAATTTATGCAGAAGGAAACGTGACGATGCGGCGTAAAAAGGATGTGGTGGTCGCGGATAAGATGTTTGAGGACAGAAAGGAAGATAAGGGGATTTTTATCAATAGTAAGATCAAAACTATCCCGTTTAAACAACCAGTAGTCAAACAAAACATCGACTCCGAAAGAAGAGCACCAGTAAGAAAAAGCCCAACATCTACTGGTTTAGCAGGTGTGCCGGTTTATGTTGGTGGAGAGGAAATAAAACAAGTTGGTAAAGGGCAATATGAAATCAAGAATGGTATAGTAACTTCTTGCGGATATGGACATCCTCACTACCATTTCAAAGGGAAGAGAATCAGGTTGATTCAGCGCGGCGAACATAATATTGTATCTTCCTCTAATAATTCAGCTTACCTAGATAAATATCCAGTTGCATATTTCCCTTATCTCTCTCTCGACATGCAAAAGAAAGAGCCCGTTTTAAAAGACTGGCTGTTTGGAAACTCTTCACGGTATGGTCGTTTTATCAAAACGGAATGGGATCTATTTGCTCTTACCGGTGGAAGCCAAAAAGATTGGAGCAATCTTACCTTAAACCTTGATTATATGCAAAAGAGAGGGCCGGGAACAGGTCTCGATTTCGAATATAAAGGGCAGGACGCATTTGGATATGTTGACACGTACTATGTTAAAGATCATTGGGATCATGATATCAACAATATCCCTATTGAACATGAAGATCGTGGTACCATTCTTTGGAGGCACCGGCAGGAACTCCCTTACGATTGGCGTTTGGATATGGAGTACTCTTATTTGAGTGATCCAACTTTCCTCAGGGAATATTTTGACTATCAATTTAAAACGCAAAAAGACCGAGAAACGGTTTTGTATTTACGGAGAACGAATGACACAACAGCGGCAACATTTCTCATTAACGAACAGTTCAATGGATTTGATACAACCGTAGACTCTTTGCGTGAAAAAAGATATTCGGAGCGCCTGCCTGAGGCGGCTTATCGAATCATTGGAGAGCCTTTTTGGGACAACCGGCTTATATTTACATCAGAGTCCTCGGCGACTTACTTTGACGGCACCTTTGATCAGAAAGAGGTGACAAAGCTTGACCCCGAATTTACCCCTATTTATCCAACAGATCAGCCAGTAAAGCCTGTCACTCGGATCGACAATGTAAACCGTGTAAGTATGCCGTTTAAGCCGTGGTTTTTTAATGTGAATCCGTTTGTAGAAGGCAGAACTACCGGATATACAGAAAGTATTGACACATCTGGTACCGTAGATAAAGCCGGTGGTCCTGCAACAGGACGTTTTATCAGTACTTTTGGGCTTGATTTGAGTTCGACACACTGGAGAAGCTACAGCATCTATAATGATTTCTTTAAAATAAATCGTCTGCGACACGTCTTTATTCCGGAGTTACGGTGTATGTATAGTCCGGTTGTCACGAAAGATCCGAATGATCTCTATCAACACGATGCAATCGATGCGCTGGATTCATCAGGGGTTGTTGCCGTAGGGGTAAAAAATAAATTCCAGACAAAACGAGGGGAGCCGGGGTATGAAAAAACAGTGGACTTTATTGATTTTAATGTGGAATATTATATGTTCCCAACGCACGCTGGTCTTTATAATGATGGCATAAACGGCATTGTTGTTAGAAAAGACAACTTTGTGAACATAGATTTCCGATCTCAACTCACGGATACTCTTGCATTTGTTTCTGAACGCAATGAATATAATACCGAAACGTTTCAATTTGATGTGCTCACATCAGGCTTTCAAATTTACAATCCTCCCGATTGGCAATATTTCATTGGCCAAAGATATATAAGGGATATTAGTTCTACCCTTATCTTGGCTGCGGATTATAAAATTAGTGAAAAGTGGAGTATGCAGGCCGGCGAAGCGTATGACTTTAACTCCCTGACAAAGGTAGAAGGTAAGGATGGACATATGGAAAATAAACCCAGAAATCTTAAGACAAATCTTATGTTATACCGTTATTTTCATGACTGGGTTGGTATTCTTACGCTCAGCCTTGACCCAATAAGAAACAATAATTCATATAGTTTTAATGTATCCCCAAAAGGATCACAACAGGTAGCAACCCGGCGGTTTATGTCTAGTGGTTATTGAGTTAACTCCAAAGGCTATTCTTAAATATACTGAATTTTATGGGATATATATGGCACTAAACACAAACATCGCTCTATTATTCAGAAACCTTATTAAACAGGGATCTTTTGAGATTTCTTCAGATTAAACTAAATAACCATTTTTTAATAATGAAAAAAGCAGTCTATCCAGGCACCTTTGATCCTGTTACGAATGGACACCTTGATGTAATTAAAAGAGGCAGTCTCATATTTGATGTTTTAATCGTTTCGGTAGGACGCAATCCATTAAAAGATACTCTGTTTTCAGTAAAAGAGCGTATGGACATGATCCGGGAACATGTCAGGGAATTAAAGAATGTTGAAGTAGACTGTTTTGACGGTATGTTGGTGGATTATCTGAAAAAACAGCAGACTAACATTATATTGCGCGGGATACGCACAGTGTCTGATTTTGAGCATGAATTTCAGAGGGCACTAACCAATCGGGTACTCGACAAAGAAGTCGAAACCGTATTTGTGATGACCAGCGAACAATATTCATTCTTAAATTCTACCTTGATTAAGGAGGCCGTAAGCTTGGGGGGGAGCGTAAGCCAGTTTGTTCCACCCGAAGTCGAAAGACGTTTAACTGAGAAATTCAAGCATATTTATGGAAAGAATCGTAAATGAAAATCAATGTCTTGATTATTGGCGATATTGTTGGGAAGCCGGGCCGTGCTATATTAAAGGAGAAGTTAAAATCATTTATTGATAAAGAAGATATACACTTTTGCATTGCAAATGGGGAAAATGCCGCTGCCGGAGCTGGTATTACGGAGGAAATAGCCACCGAATTATTATCCTATGGTATTGATGTAATAACCACGGGTGATCATGTCTGGGATAAAAAAGACATATTGCATGCTCTGGAAACCAATAAAAACATCCTTAGACCTGCTAATTATTCACCTCTGGCAATCGGGAAAGGCTATGTCGTAAAAAATTCCAGGATGGGAAATCCTATCGGTGTAATCAATCTGTTAGGCCGTGTATTTATGAAACCGATAGATTGCCCTTTTCGAGCTTCTGATGAGATTTTGAAGAATATGTCAAAAGAAACAAAGATGATCTTTGTTGACATGCATGCAGAAGCAACTTCAGAAAAGATCGCTCTGGGGTGGTATCTGGACGGTAAGGTAAGCGCCGTTGTAGGCACGCACACCCATGTGCCCACTGCGGATGAAAAAATATTGCCCGGAGGAACAGCCTTTATTAGCGACTTGGGGATGACGGGTCCGCATGAATCCGTCCTGGGAAGAAAAATTGAATGTGTGTTAAAAGCAATTGTAACACAGATGCCCACACGGTTTGACGTGGCAGAAAAAGATGTTCGTATAAACGGTGTGAAGGTAGTTGTGGATAGTCAAACGGGAAATGCAGAGAGCATAAAGAGAATTGAAGTTAAAGAGAGAGATTAGATGAATTTCGCCAGACAGTTAACCTTGCTGCCGGATACCGCAACAAACCGAAACAGAATACTTTCGATTTCTGAACTCACCCGAAGAATACGGGGATCACTCGAACAGGAATTTTTTAACCTATGGGTTGTTGGAGAAGTGTCCAACTTAAAAAGGCCTACATCGGGGCATGTCTATCTGACACTCAAGGATTCAGATGCGCAGATTCAGGCTGTCATGTTTAAGTCCGTTGCAAGCAGCATAAAATTTGAGCTAAGAGACGGGATGCAGGTTTTGTCTTTTGGTTCAGTTACTGTTTACGAAGTCCGTGGTCAATATCAATTAATTATTGAACGTGTTGAGCCCAAAGGAATCGGGGCATTGCAATTAGCCTTCTTACAATTAAAGGAACGCCTCGAAAAGGAAGGCTTATTCAACCCTGCACATAAAAAACCACTTCCTCTGCTTCCAAAAAGAATTGCCATTGTAACCTCTTTAACAGGGGCTGCAATCAGAGACATCTTAAATGTCATCAACAGAAGATTTGCCAGGATAGAAATTCTTGTCTATCCGGTAAAGGTACAGGGTGAAGGTGCAGCGGTGGAGATTGCCCAGGCAATCAGTGATTTGAACGGCATTCCCGATATTGATGCAATGATAGTAGGGAGAGGCGGAGGTAGTTTAGAAGATTTATGGGCCTTTAATGAAGAAGTTGTCGCGCGCAGCATTTACGCCTCGAAAATTCCTGTTATTTCAGCAGTAGGCCACGAAATTGACGTGACCATTTCAGACCTGGTGGCGGATAAAAGGGCACTTACACCCACGGAGGCAGGCGAGTTGGTTGTTCCCCGGTATGACCAATTAAAGGAATCATTAGAGAAAATTAAGACTAGACTTATACAAGCATTGTATAATAAAATATTGCTTACCAGAAGCAGACTGCTGAGAATAAAAAATAGTTTTTCTTTTAAAAGGCCTTTTGATAAGATTTTGAGATTACAGCAAGATTTGGACGAAATTGCACAAAGGCTCACAACGGCAGGGAAACACATGATGGAATTAGAACGTGAGCGGCTGATGGGTTTTGTAAACAGACTGGATAGTGTGAGCCCGTTAAAAGTGCTGAAGAGGGGTTATTCTATTACAACACATATAGATAATGATAAACCTATCAAATCAACAGAAGGATTGACTATTGGTAAAAGGGTAACCACCCGGTTTTCTCAGGGTGGTATTGTTTCTGCGGTTGTTGAGATATTGAAGTAGATACGAAAGAATTACTGAGACATTTGCAAAATGCAAGGTTATTAATAATGTGCATTTTTGGTCAATGGCAAAGATAAAGTTTGAAGAGGCTTTGAGGGGATTAGAGGATATTGTAGAGCGTCTTGAAAAGGGTGATCTGACGCTTGATGAAACCCTTTCCGAGTACGAACAGGGCATTAAGCTGTATAAACAATGTATTGCCCTACTAGAGGGAGCAGAAAAGAAGATTCAAACCCTGGTAAAGGATGAAAACGGTGTCTTTCGTACCAAAGATTTTTCGATTGAGACTACCCAAAATAATAATTCAAAATGAAATGTTAACAAGTATATTTTTCTAATTTACCACAAAAGATAACCTATGACTAAACTATTGAATTGTATCGAATATCCGGAAGATTTGAAGAAGGTAAAGCTGGAGGATTTGCCTAAATTGGCATCGGAAATTCGCGAATTAATCGTGAATGTTGTTTCGAAAAATCCTGGACATCTTTCCTCAAATCTTGGCGTAGTTGAATTAACGATTGCGCTTCATTATTGTTTCGATTTTAAGAAGGATAGGATTATATGGGACGTAGGTCATCAGGCATATGTTCATAAAATTCTCACTGGCAGAAAATCGAAATTTCCAACCTTAAGGCAATATAAGGGGATCAGTGGTTTTCCGGATAAAAACGAGAGCATTTACGATCCTTTTACCTGTGGTCATAGTGGAAATGCCATATCGGCGGCCTTGGGGCTTGCTTGTGCAGATACAATTCTCGGATCCAAGAGGTCAATTGTTGCCATAGTGGGTGATGGCGCTATAGGTGCAGGGATGTCTTTTGAGGCATTAAACCATGCGGGCGATCTGAAGAAAAATTTGCTGGTGGTATTAAATGATAATGAAATGTCTATCTCCGATACGGTTGGCGCTTTTTCAAAATACCTGGACAAGATCAGAACAATGCCACTCTATGCCGATCTGAAGAAAGATATTCATAATTTATTGAATGTTTTGCCGGTGCTTGGAAAACCCGTAGGGAAGACTCTGGAGCATATCGCTGAATTAATAAAAAGAGGAGCTGTTCCTGGTCAGATATTTGAAGATCTTGGCTTTAATTACTTTGGCCCTATTGACGGCCATGACTTTCGAATACTCACTGAGACATTGAATGATGTTAAGCATCTTGAAGGTCCGGTTCTGTTGCATGTCATAACGGAAAAAGGCCGTGGTTTTGAGCCTGCATGCCAAAACCCCGCACAATATCACAGCGCTGGTATGTTTGAGATGTGTAATGGAAAGATCACGCAGGTTGCAAAGGGTCAAAAAAAGATTACCTACACCAAGGTTTTTGGAGACACCCTTATAGAATTGGCAAAGAAAGATAAGAAAATTGTGGGTATCACAGCGGCAATGCCTGATGGTACCGGCATTGCTTCTTTCGGCAAGGAATTTCCGGATCGTTTTTATGATGTGGGGATTTGCGAACAACATGCAGTCGGTTTAGCCAATGGGCTCTTTGCAGGCGGACTAAAGCCTGTTGTGGCTATCTACTCGACATTTTTGCAAAGGGCTTACGATCAGGTATTCCATGATATATGTCTGCAGCGAAATGGGGTAGTATTTGTGTTAGACCGGGCGGGAATTGTTGGCACTGACGGTCCTACCCATAACGGTGTATTTGATATTGCCTATCTTCGCAATTTGCCGGAAATTGTCTTGATGTCACCGAAAGATGGTAATGAATTAAAATCCATGTTAAAAATTGCTATAGATTCAGGCAGGGTTGTGGCAATCAGGTATCCGAAAGATGACATCCCTGAAGAAAAACTCAGTTCACACTATAAAACGTTCGAAATTGGGAAGGCAGAGGTGTTGAAAGAGGGTACCGATGGCGTCCTCCTTGCGTACGGCGCTATGGTGTATAGATGTATGCAAGCTGCGGAAAAGCTGAGTGAAAAGGGTATAGAGGTTACGGTAGTGAATGCAAGGTTTGCCAAACCTCTTGATAAAGAACTTATTCTGTATTTAGTCAGGAAACATAAATTGATCTTAACAGCAGAAGACCATGCACTGATGGGTGGTTTCGGCTCTGCAGTCCTAGAGCTCGTTTCTGATGAAAGGGAGAATGTGAATAAAATTATACGGATGGGAATTCCCGATCGTTTTATGGAGCATGGGCCTAGGGATCTGATTTTAAAAAATATAGGGTTAGATGCAGACGGAATTACTGATAGGTTTGTTGCAACACTTGATTTGATGGATATGCACGGTTCTTTTGCAAAGTCAGCGAACCGGAGTGTGACCGTTTAAAACGAATGAAAAAGATTCTGGTTTTAGGTGATTTAGGTAAGAAAAAGATTCATGATGCGATTTTTGGGCTAAAGCCATGGTTTGAGAAACAGGTAAGTGTTGACATTATTGACCTATCAAAACAAAAAAAAATCGAAGGAATGGGAGCAGAAATTGCCGTAGTTTTCGGGGGAGATGGGGCAATTCTTTCTACCTGTAGAGGGCTTGGGAGAAGTCAAATACCAATTATCGGTGTCCACATGGGAAGATTCGGCTTTCTGGCAGAGCTTATGGAAAGGAATGTATGCATCGCCTTAGAAAAAATATTTGTCGGAGACTATCAGGTGCGGAAAAGAATGCTCCTGTTATGTCGTGTTGAACGTGCAGGTAAAATTATGAGTGAATACATGGGTATAAATGACGCCGTGATTTCCCGTTCGTCTCTGTCAAGATTGATCTCGATTAAATTAAACATTAATAAAGAAGATGTAGCAACGTACAGGTCGGACGGTTTAATTATATCAACCCCTTTAGGTTCCACGGCACATTCATTGTCTGCAGGTGGGCCGCTTTTAACACCCGATTTAAATGCGTTTATTATTGTGCCAATATGTCCCCATACCCTTACGAACCGTCCGTTAGTTGTTTCCGGGGACGCGAAGATTGAGATGGAAATATTATCTCAGCTAAGTGGTACCGGTTTTACGGTAGACGGTCAGGTCTTTACAGAATTAGAGGTGGGCGATACAATAAAGGTTGAAAAGGCAGATACAGAGGTGCAGATGATCGATACCGGCACACGGACGTTTTATGGGGTATTGCGGGAGAAATTGAATTGGGGAGGACAGCCGAATTATGGCCGTAATTAGAATAAAAGAAAATTATTGTAAGGGTTGTCAGCTCTGTATTCCTGTTTGTCATAACAAATCGTTCGAACTCTCTGATACCATAAACGAACACGGGCTACATCCGGTAAAGTTCAGAGCAGACGCAAAATGTGATGGTTGTAAAAAATGTGCAATAGTGTGTCCTGACGTAGCAATAGAGATTTATAATTAAGTGATAACCGTTCTTTATAAAGACAATTTGCCAGGGGCATATCTATCATGAAACAGTTAATGACCGGAAACGAAGCCGCTGCGGAGGCAGCAATAGTCGCGGGGTGTAGGTACTATTATGGATATCCCATTACTCCTCAAAACGAGCTGATTAATTATATGTCAGTGAGAATGCCTCAGGTTGGCGGTGCCTTTATCCAGGCGGAAAGTGAGATTGCAGCCATTAATATGGTCTATGGGAGTGCGGCGGCAGGCGGCCGTGCAATGACATCCTCTTCCAGCCCTGGTATCAGTCTGAAACAAGAGGGAATTTCCTATCTGGCAGGCAGTGAACTGCCCTGTGTAATTGTCAACATACAGCGAGGAGGGCCAGGCTTAGGTGATATCTCTGCATCTCAGGCGGATTACTTCCAGGCCGTAAAGGGTGGAGGGCATGGAGACTACCGTACCATTGTGCTGGCTCCCGCCTCAGCCCAGGAGATGGCCGATCTTGTCTACGACGCCTTTGACCTTGCCGATAAATACCGAAACCCTGTCATGATCTTAGGAGACGCGCAGATCGGGCAATTAATGGAACCGGTGGAATTTCATAAAAAATCCAAAATAAATCTTCCACCCAAGAATTGGTCTCTGACAGGCGCTGAAGGAAGAAAGAGGAATATAGTAAAATCTTTTTATCCCGTGAAGGGCCAACTAGAAGAGTTCAATGCCCATCTGCAAAGGAAATACAAGACAATAGAAGAACACGAAGTGCGATATGAGACTGTTGATACCCATAAAGCCGATGTTGTATTGGTCGCCTATGGAACATCTGCACGGGTATGCAAAGAGGTTGTAAAGAAAAGCAGTCGGCTTGAATTTAAAGTTGGTTTGATACGACCAATTACCCTATGGCCGTACCCGAAGGAAATCATTCGAAAAATATCAGAGAAAGTGCAGTGTGTTGTAACGGTTGAGATGAGTGCAGGACAGATGGTGGAGGATGTGAGGCTTGCAGTCGAAGGCAGGTGTCCGGTTCATTTTTACGGAAGAACTGGAGGAGGGGTACCCACATCATCAGAAATAATTAAAAAAATAGTGGAGGTCGCGCCGGATAACCGGGCTGCCAATACCTTATTACAATTAGCTGAGGTAAGATAAGATGCAGTCAATATATGAAAGACCGAAAACATTTATCGATACGCCAACACATTTTTGTCCGGGTTGCGGTCACGGAATTGTCCTGCGATTGATTGCAGAGATTATTGACGCGTGGGGCATCCGGGAGAAAACGATTGGACTGGCGCCCGTAGGTTGTGCCGTCCTTTCTTATAATTATCTCGATATTGACATGTGTGAGGCTGCACATGGCCGTCCACCGGCTGTCGCTACAGGTATCAAGAGGGTACATCCGGAGCATATTGTGTTTGCTTACCAGGGAGACGGTGATTTGGCGGCGATCGGCACAGCAGAGATCATTCACGCTGCTAATAGGGGAGAAAATATTACGTTTATCTTTGTCAATAATGCTATCTATGGTATGACAAACGGACAAATGGCTCCAACAACCTTGCCGGGACAGAAAACTGCCACCACACTGTCAGGCAGAGACACGACAAATCACGGACACCCTATCCGCGTATGTGAACTTTTGTCTGTTTTGGGGGGAAGCAGTTACCTTGAAAGAGTCAGTCTCTCGTCACCGGAAAATATTCGGAAAACAAAAAAAGCACTCGAAAAGGGATTTAAGACACAGATCGAGAAAAAGGGATTTTCTCTGATAGAGATTCTTTCTCCTTGTCCAACTTACTGGAGAATGGACCCCATTGAAGCCATGAAACATATTGACAATGAGATGTCCAGTGCCTTTCCACTCGGTGTAGTAAAAGACTGGGAACACAAAAATTAGTTTATGACAGAAAAGATAATCCTGGCTGGTTTTGGCGGACAAGGAATGATGCTGCTGGGAAAATTACTCGCACAAGCCGCTATGGCTGACAGTAGACAGGTAACATATTTCCCTTCCTATGGAACAGAAGTCAGAGGCGGAACGGCCGTTTATCACCTCATCATTTCAACGGAAGAAATCTTTTCCCCCCTCATTGAAGAGGCGGATACACTCATCGTCATGAACCAACCCTCCTATCAGAAATTTAAAGGGATGTTGAAGCCCGATGGATTACTTCTCCTGAATACCTCCATGATTAAATTGAACGATTCCCCTCATGCAAAAATCTACAAGGTACCGGCAACTGAGATTGCCAGCAAATTAGGAAATGTGCTGGTCTCAAATATCGTTATGCTGGGTGCTTATCTGGCAATTAAAAAACTCCTTTCTGCCGATCTCATTTTGGAACAGTTACAGGCGATGCTGAAAGGGAAAAAGGGAAATTTGTTCGCCTGCAACAAACAAGCCCTTGAAAGCGGTATGCAGGTAATAGAATCCACACAACATTAATTCTTTACGTAAAAATCCCAATTCAGAAAATTCCCTTTTGCTGAAGAGTGTCGTTAGAGTTAGCAGTAGTCTTACTGCTGAGGGGCACGTAATCTGACAAAAATCATCCGGTTTAAGCCTGAAATATTTCACTTGACATTAATATTATTTATGTCTATCTTGTGGTAATTGCATTACTCCGAACTCCGATAAAGGTAAACCCTGAGTGATCAGGGGGCGCAAAGTAAAGGATCTTATACTTACAGGGACGTAAGGAGAGAAAAGATAGCCTTACTGCCGAAGACAGTTCAATGAACATCTTTGCAGTAAGGCTTTTTTGTTTCTCAGAATATTGGGAGAAAGGAGTTTTATCCATGCGCTTCGTATTTTTCATATCGACTATTGTATCAGTTGCTTTTCTCTTCTCCCTTCCTTCTCCTCTTGCAATGGGAAAAGGGCAGGGAATTTCCAGATCAGATCAGGTTATCTATGAATTAAGTGAAAGTGTACTTCGGGATCTCGATCGTCAGTACGATACGGTCCTGTTGAAAGATTGCATGGGATTTTATCTGGACAACCAGCAGTATGATAGTCCGCAGGGAAGTTATAACAAGGCTATTCGACTGGGTTATCAAATCGTCAATATTGATCGGAAAGATGTCGATACATATACTACCTTAGCCTGGCTTTTGTGGTCGAAATGGGTGTGTTGGAATAAAAAACCAACTCGAATGCCCGATGGTAAAGGAAAGGCTGATGAAGCAATTGAACTTCTGAACTGGGGGAAACAGTGGAATTTGGAATCCGCTCGTTTCTACAAAGAGTCCGCCGACACGATATGGCCGTTGGCGAAACATCATCGGACTGATCTTTATGATTTTGTAATCGAAAACTATCAAACAGCGGATCTTCTCTCAGAGACAAATGATCCTCTCAGAGCCAGGGTCCGTCTGAACCTTGGCCATATTTACCGTCAACTAGGGGAGAAAACCCTCGCCCTCTATTGGTATCAGAAGGTACTAGAAATTGCACCCCGTAATGAAGTGGCCAGTCGCTACCTCAATCATTTGAAAAACGAACTTACCAGGAAAAAATATCCATGTACCTATCAATGATCGGTGCATTATAGTATTACCCTGCAAAAAACTCTTTTTTTGTAAGTTTTTTTCGTGCCCTTTGTGTTCTTAGTGGTTAAGTCCCTTTTGATTGTGGCTTTGCAGCATTACAGTATGGCCATGGATTAGTTATCATGAGTTGTAAATGTGTTTCAAATTCCGCCAATTTTAATGGTTTTCCGGGGTTTGTTACCTTCAAGAAAACATTTCAGAATTTGGGTCTTGCACATGCCGGTTCTAATTTACTGGATCATACCCGGAACCACCGAAGGGGTGGCACCTCAGTATCCGCCATACTCCCATGCAGACACCCCGCAAGATACCCTTCTTTTTCACCGCATCGATCATGTACTGGGAACAGGTAGGCTCATAGCGGCATGAAGGATGCAAAAAGGGTGAGATGATAATTTGGTAGGTCTGGAGCAGTTTAATGATGATAAATTTCATATCGTTTTTAAAAGGTATTTTCTCTTTTACTCTGGCTTTTCATTTTACCGGCACTTTCAGGGTATTCAACGAAATTTAATTCTGCACGAAATACAGAACTTAAGAGGCCAAAGTCTTTCCTTACCGATAATTTTAGGTTTTTAGTGTCTTACAAAGATAATTTTGATATTTTCGGCAAAAATATTTTTTTGAAAAACCGGAATGCCTTATCATACAAGGATGATAAGCCGTTATGCAAAATATCGTACTTTCTAACTTTTTAAGAGATAAGCCTGCACAAGTCTGAAGAAAAATTATTACAGTGCTGAAGTTTCGAAAACAAGTTCGGAATAATAAAAACGGAAAATATCATGTTGAATTCATTGCAGCATCTACTATCAAAAAAATACTTTTCCGATTCGCTCGGATCAGGATTATTTGATGCAAAACTGAACCTGAAGGGTTCATATGTTTATAGCCTCCAATATTGCCGTGACCATACGACCCCGATGGGGTCGCATCCTACGATTATTGTTTGTCTCTATAAACATGTAATCCCTTTGGGATTAAACGATAACGATATGGAAAAGAATCTGAATGGTTCAGATGCTTATAATGTCTTTTCCGACTCGTTCGGGTGAGGTAAACTTGAAAATAATAATTTTTATTCCTTATTGAGTTTTTCTGAAAACAGTTTAATTTATGGAAGGGCAATATACGATTAAAATTATATAGGGGAGGTAGTCAGGCAGAAGAAATATAAAGAAATAGACCATATAAAATTCCAATTTCTGCGGACCACAGTATTGTCACTGAGCACCCTTGATCTTCTCTGCGAATGGTTTTTGGAAGTCGGTGTCATCAATGGTAAGGGTAAACGTTCCCCCTTGTTTGTTACTGAAGCACAGGGAGAAGTTTTTCGGAAATTTGTTTATACTTGTCCTCATGGAAATGGGAAAGAGAGATATGTGCCTCAAAAATACTCAAATCCTTTGCTCCGCTTGTTCGTTGACTAAGAATTTCACGAGCACAATTAATGGCAGGAGTAAAAGGATAAGTCAAGCACAAAAAAGCCAAAAAGCATGGATTTGTAGTGGGTCTGGCCGAATCAGACGTATGACCGAAAAATATTTTTTCACAGATGTTTTTTAATAAAGTAATGGTATCAGAGATAAATTATGGGTATATAGTCGCATTGGTGATATTTTACTGGGGAAAATAAATGGCGTGTGGAGTTGAGGCATCTAATTTTTTAAACAATCATAATATGCTCTTATCCAATCATGTTGAAACGATCTCGTGTTAGACATTTTGTTTTCACCATACTCATTGGGTTTTTGTGTGGTGAAATAATGGTTGCCTTATTAATAACAGGCGTGATAAATGGAATTGAATACAAGAGTATCGATTTCAGATTTTTATGCAGGGGTACAATTCCCATAAACGATAAGATTGTTATTATTGCAACGGATGAGGATGCACTAGATAAGATTAAGGACCCATTTATATTTTGGAGCCCGTATTTTGCTGAAATTATTAAAGCTGTTGCTAAGGGTGGTGCGCAGGTTATAGGGCTTGATTTTTTACAAACCATCGCTTTGCAAAAAAACGTCGGCGGAGAAGATCTCGATGCTATCATGACGGATGCCTTAATCGAAGCGGAAAATGTTGTTATGATTAATCTATTGAGATGGAACGAGGCGACAAGCAGTCTTACGGCCGTTAACCCTTTGCCCCGATATCAATATGCTTCAGATCCTGATAATCTCGGATTTTCAAATCTCACCATTGACAACGATGGCTGCGTTCGGAGGCAGGTTTTACTTCTGGATGACGCCGAAGGCGCTATCTACGCTTACTTTGGGTTGAAAGTCATTGCAAAATACTTTGGTAGTATCATTGAAAAAAAGGGCAACTCTATCTCAGTGGGGAGCTACTCAATTCCTGTCAGCCCCTACAATGAGATGATTATTAATTTTGCTGGTCCCAGCGGCACGTTCCCTACAATGTCTTTTTACAATATCTTAAAAATGGCGCGCCAGGGAAACACCGAATTTTTCAAAAAATATTTTAAAGACAAGATTGTCTTGATAGGACCGGGGAATATTTACAGTCAGGATTTTAAACCTACGCCATATTATTCCTCCCAATATTACACGGGTACGCGTCAGACATTGGGTGTTGAAATTGTAGCAAACGTTATTAACACAATCCTGGAAAGGCGCTTTATCATTCCATTAAAACTTTGGCAGAGTATCTTCATCATTCTATTCCTGGGTGTGTTGATTAGTTTTGTAACGTCTAAGTTGTCACCCATTTTTAGCGGAATTACTGCACTGGCTATTGCCGCAGGTTATATTTGTCTTGGTATCTTTCTTTTCAATCGTTACGGCCTGCTTTTAAATCTCGTTCATTCTGCAGGGGTTGTGCCTCTTTCGTATACGGCGGTTTTGGCATACCGGTTTACCATTGAAAACAAAGAAAAAAGGAAGATTAAAAAGATATTCAAGCGTTACGTGAGCGAAGAAGTTGTTGAGGAGTTATTACAATATCCGGAAGAAGTATCCCTGGGAGGGAATCGTGCCGAGGTCTCCGTCCTCTTTGCAGATATCCGCGACTTTACTTCATTATCAGAAAACCGTGATCCTCAATATATTGTAACGCTATTAAATTCATATTTTACCGCGATGGCAGACATCGTAATAAAACATAAGGGCACCTTGGATAAATATATGGGGGATGAAATCCTTGCCTTTTATGGTGCACCGGTCTCCCGTGCAGAACATGCAGATCTGGCAGTAAGTTCAGCAATAGAAATGTTGTCCACTCTCGACATTCTTAATAAAGAGCTTGCCCTTGAAAATCCATTGCGCATTGGCATAGGGATTCATTCCGGAGAGGTCATTGTGGGTAACATCGGCTCAAAACTCAGAATGGAATATACCGTCATTGGCGATACGGTAAACACAGCGTCCCGCGTAGAAAAGCTTACAAAAAAAGCCAAGACAAACATTCTTATTACGGAAGAGACATTTTCCCGGCTGAATGGCCGTTATAACATCAGCCAGGAAATAAAGCTCCGTCTTCGTGGAAAGGCGAAACCCATTATGCTGTATCGGGTAGAAAACACGGAGAGACGGATTTGAGGCCGGGATTATACTGAACGCCAAAAGAAGATTACCCTTGTGAGTGGAGCAATGGCAATCACTGCTACTTCAATTGCTATGGCTATTGCAGCGAAATAATTCTTGCTTTTACACTATTTATTATGTATCTTGAACAATTGTTTTCTCATCATCACGATTATCACTTAATTTTTTAAGGATAATACAATGGGCATTTCTTTGTCGGGAAAAACGCATTTCATTTTACTTCTCTTATCGCTTCTCTCTCTTTCTAGTCTTGCGTCAAATACATTTTCTCAGGAAGAACGAGCTCCCGCAGTCGGCATAATAAGGGCACTGTCAGGGAAGGTTTGGGTTCTCAGAAAAGGGAAAAAAGAAGTGGCAAAAAAAGCCATGGAACTGAAAAAAGGCGATATCCTTGAAATTGAAGATCACGCAAGCGCCACAATTGTCTATTTTAAAGGCGGAAAGAAGGAGGAATACAAGGCAAAGGCGCTTATTGAGATTGACATAGATAAAAGTAGAATTTGCGAGGGAAGCACAGCATCAGTAAAAGAATCAGATAAGAATGAGATTATTATTGATAAAACGGAGAAAAATTTATTATTGCCAACTCCGGACAGGGATATTGCACATGGCGGGGGTCAGTTTATCCGTGGAATATTGCCGCCCAAACACTATTTCGAAGATAATCATATCGAACGTTACGCCGTTGTGATTGGCGTAACCGATTATAAAGACCCCAGGATACCCGATCTGAAATATGCCGATGCCGATGCCCAGGCTTTTTATGATTTTATCACAAGTCCAACCGGAGGAAGTTTTCAGAAAGAAAACGCCTTACTCCTGATAAATAGCCAGGCAACCCTCAAAAATGTAAAGCTGGCTATTACAAATTTTCTCAGGAAGGCAACCGATTCTGATTTCGTTATGATCTTTATAGCATGCCATGGCGAACCGGAACCAGACCGCCCAGGCAACCTCTATTTGCTTCTGCATGATAGCGAACTTGACAGCTTACCTGCAACTGCCTATCTCATGGAAAATGTCAATGCCGACATGAAGCGTTATATCGCCCCCAAAAGGTTAATTCTCTTTGCCGATGCCTGCCATAGTATGGGGATTGCAGGTGGCGACATAGGCACCAGAGGCGTTTCAAATGCCATTGATGCGGCGCTCTCAACATTAAAATCAACAAAGGAAGGATGGGGAATTGTGAGCGCCAGCCGCGCCGGTGAAGTCTCAATGGAGTCTGATCAGTGGGGTGGCGGACACGGGGTATTTACCTATTATTTGCTGGAAGGAATGAAAGGGAAGGCTGACGAGGAAGGGAATAAAAATGGGATTGTGACCCTTGCGGAGGCATTCGACTTTTTAGAGGAAAAGGTAAAACGCGCAACTCAAAATGCTCAACATCCCGCTATTTCAGGAAATTTCGATAACAATCTCCCCATAGGGTTTCCTGGCAGGGATGTTTCATCCAGTGAGAACGGGCAGACAACGGATGCCCCCCGACCTGGATGCTTACAAATTAACTCAAGCCCTGAAGGGGCGTCTGTATACCTGAGTGGGAAGCATATTGGCACGACCCCTTTGAATGTGAATCTTGCGAGCGGTGCATATCCTGTAACATTAAAAAAGAGGAACTGCGCGGATGCAACAGATACCGTCTTTATCAACCCGGATGAAACAACGGATACCTATATTGAAATGGCCCATGCTACAGCACGTGAGCCCGTGAAAGGAAAACCCATAACCTCGGAGGGGTCTCGTTTGGAGCATGCAGAATCTTCCCAAAGCAAAGAGGATACACAAAAGACGAAGGATAATATTGATACGCTCATTAAAGAATTAGAATCTATAGCAAAAGAACAAGCGAAGGGCACGGAGTCGAAAATGCCTGAAAAAGCCGTAGAGAAGAGACCGTTGCCAACAGGAGTTTCACATGATATTCCTATATCAGTTAAAGAGTTCAACATGAAGATGGGGGTTTTGTCAACGAGACATGACATGGAAAGGCTGCGTCAAAAGATTATCGATGCCCTACTGGATCAAAAAGGACTACGTGTTGTCGAGAGGGATTTGGAGCTTCAGGAGGCAGTTCTACGGGAGCAACGGCTCAGCGGCTCTATCCTTGCTGATGATCTGTTCAGAATCGAGCTAGGAAAGATACAAGGCGCCGCCTATATCTGCTTTGGCGGTGTTTCTCCCGGGAGTGAACCCGGTCAACTTGTCCTGAGAATGGAAATTGTAAACACCGCAACGACACTCATTGACACCCTTGAATATGCATTTAAAAGCGATGATGATTTGAGAACTGTGGCGAATAATGTCGCTGTAAAAATGAGAGGAAAGATTATTGCAAGACAAAAAACAGAGAGAACGAAAATAGAGAAAAAATCATAACTTAATTGCCGTTGCGAGATAAACGGGGCAATCTGAATCCTCGGATATTCGGTCTCCGCTTGGCCAATACTCACAGTATGGTTCTCGTAGAACGACGACTCTGGTGGTTACCCACGCAATGACATTTAGATGAAGTAGGGGCTAAGCATTTATCAATCGGGTATGATTTCATAGATACCAATGATAGCAAATGCTTCGCTCCTGCTTCAATAAACCCATGCAGGGATAGTGGGGTTATGTATGCGCAAAAAAACACCCTATAAAAGAATCACATATCGTGCGATATTGCTGCTATTTGTATTGCCCTTCTTAAGCTGCTCCTCAATTTCACCAATCAGCACCGACGACTGGCATGATTCTTTCACACGCGGGTGTTCAAAAGAAGAGATCCTCAACGATTTTAACCTCTATAGAGGCAAGTGGTGGAACTATTATATTCGTGGATGTTGGTTTGCAGACGGCGGATATTATGATGAAGCTGCCCATGATTTTAATAAATCTATCAGCCTCCGCAGCAAAGATCAGTATGCAGCCAGAAGCTACGGGCTTCATTTTTTGGATTACTATGCCCATCGCGAATTGGGAATTGTTTATTACCATCAGGGGCACTATGAAGAGGCAAAAAAAGAGATCGAAAACTCACTCTCAACAGCAGATTCCGCCAGGGCCAGATTTTATTTAAATAAATGCAACGAAGCAATCCTGAAGACGACGAAAAAAGAACTGAACCCGCCGGGGATCCGAGTCGTTTCTTACACCGATGGCGAAGTTATTAATACTCCCATCGCAAAGGTGGAAGGGATTGCTACCGGTGATGCTTACGTAAGCGAAATCTCTATTCAGGGAAAGCGACTACTTGTAGAACTTGCCGAAAAAGAACTTCGTTTCCAAGAAGATGTCCCTCTCCGTGTTGGAGGAAATGTCATTGTTCTGGAAGCCTCTGACCTTTTGGGAAAAAGTGTCCGGAAAGATTTTAAACTTACCCTGGACATACGCCCGCCAATCCTCTATTTAGACGATATTCAACTGAACAAAAAGGACGGTAGGGAATTCGCCACGGTTACGGGAACCATTGAGGATGATCACGGCGTAAAACATCTGTACATCAATAACACGGAAATCCCCATCACTCCAGGCAAAGAGGTTAGTTTTAAACAGGATGTCCCTGTAGCCGGACTGAGCAAAATCTCGCTAAAGGCAACCGATATCGCAGGGAATGAAACAAAGGGTGAACAGCCGATAGACAGGAAGGCCGCAGTATTGTGGCCGATAAACCCGCTGCATAACTATAAATACGCCGGCCATACAAACACACCGGTCAGGGTCGCATCAAGTAAGATGGACAGGGCTGTAGTCAGGAAATTATTAGCCTCTAATGAAGGAATACTGCCGCAATCGCCTTCAGCGGCATCTACTCCACTGAGCGGGCGAGAGGCGAAAAAGGAAGGGAAGGAATCTTCTTCACAAACGACGGCAACGGACAAAATCTCTCCGGTGATACATACGGATTTGAAACCTGCCATCGTTCAGGACGAAAACCTCTTCTTTAGCATCGAGGCGCATGATGACAACGGCGTGGCAAAACTCTTCGTAAACCAATCTCCGGTAGAGATCCGCACAGGGAAAAATATCTTCTTTAACTATTCACTGCCGCTTGCCGAAGGGGAAAATATCGTTACGGTAAAGGCCATTGATACCCTGGGGAACGAGACCCAGACCCCGCCGGTGAAGATTATAAGGAAGACATTCGCGCTTTTAGAGACGGATGCCCGATACACCGTTGCGTGCCTTCCGCTGAGGACATACAATGGACAAGGTGTTTCTTCTGAAACCCTTTATTCCATGCTGCTCAAGGCATTTGATGAAGAGCCAAAGAGGTTTAACTTTGTGGAAAGGGACAGGGCAAAACTGGAGGAAATTCTCCATGAACAGAAGATCGGCAATGCCGAACTTGCCTCCCCTGATACGGCGGTAAGGATCGGGAAGATCCGCGCAGCCGAGGGCATATTCTGCGGCGCCGTGGAAGAGGACGCCAGGGGGATTTCTGTGACGCTGCGGCTCGTTGATACGGAAACTACCCAAATGCTTGCAAACGCTGATGTGTATGATGAAGATAAGAGTATGAAAAACCTGGCGTGGCTTATGCACTGCCTGGCATTGAAAGTGAAACGACAGTTCCCCATGGTACAGGGGAATGTAATCCATGTTTCCGAAAACGGATTCAATGTGGATACAGGTGCAGACATCGGCCTCAAATTAGGCATGAAATTACTCTTGTTCCGTGAGATAAATGAAGGCGGTTTTGTATATAAAGAGCCACTGGACACCATTGCAAGGGTAGTGCTGGTGCAGCCGAAAACCTCATTTGCCAAAATAAGTAAACAAGGCGCTGAGAAGATAAAAAAGAACGACATTGCCATAACAAAATAAAAGAGTTCAGAGTTTTGGCAGCGGTCAGACGTTAGAAGTTTACTGCTGAAGTCGGGCGAATATGGCTGCTATTGAAAAGTTTGAAGACATCGATGCCCCCCAAATACCCCGCCCTTGATGGGAGGGTTAGAGGAGGGTGATTAGATCTCAAGCAGACTCTCCATTGTGAATTTTTCAATGCGGGTTCAGGTTAAAAACCTGAACTCGCGAGAAGACCTTATTCCTGAATTGGGAGAAAATGCCCACCCCCTTCACCCCCGCCAGCGGGGGACAAATGTTGTCCCCCTCAGTGAGGGGGATTAAGGGGGAGGGAATTGCATGGGCTGGTTGTCATATTGCCCTGGCAACACCCTGTCAGTTCATAGCGGCTTTATCGGTTTATAAATTACAAATTGAGAGCCTTTGAATGTATCCCTGTCAGGGTTTTAAACCCTGGCAGGGGTAATGCAAATTTTGCGTTTCGGATTTTATCTTTTCCCACTCGCCCGGGCTAAAAATATCTACCATCGAGAGGCTTGAGGGTATCGATGTCCGGCAAAAACGGAAGATTATTTATGAGAGATTTACATAATCCCAAATAACTTTTGTGACGCATACGCCGGTTCAGGTTATAAGCAAGAGCGTCGAAAGGATTCCAGGTGGCACTATGAGATTAAAACAAATTCTTTTTTTATGGATGTTCGTCTCCGTCTCTATACTGTTGATCCAACAAACCTCGTTTGCTCAGGTTCCTATCATTAACGCTGTTCCTCTTCCTGTTGGTTCTGGCGCAAGGGCATTAGGGATGGGAGGCGCCTTTACAGCAGTTGCTGACGACGCTACGGCGGCATCATGGAATCCCGGCGGCTTGACGCAATTAGAGCGGCCGGAACTCTCTGCAGTAGGCTCCTTTCTAACAATACACCAGGATTGGGACCCTGGTGACACAGGTTTTTCATTCAATGATGAATCGGTATCACGCGGCGATTTGAATTTTGCAAGTGTTGCATATCCATTCAAGATCTTTGAGAAAAATTTTGTTGCTGCTCTGAATTATCACAAGACATTTGATTTCAGTTCAAAGCTTAAAATCAAATCATCATTCGAAGAATCTGCAATTAGTTTAAAACAAAAGTTCGATTTCCAGTCGGAGGGCGGAATTGCCGCCTTGACGCCTGCACTCTCTATGCAAGTTATACCCAAATTATCGATAGGTGTCGCAGTGAATTATCATACGAATGAGTATTTTGGCAATTTTGCCAGGAAGGATTCAATCAAATCCGCATGGAACGGTACCTTGATGGGAATTCCTTATGGTTCAATATATAATGCCGATACAACATTCAAGAACTTTCAGGCTGTCAATGTAACGACAGGCATGCTCCTGGATGTGTGGGAGAAGGAGGATAAGAAACTTACTTTTGGTGCTGTTTACAATTCCCCGTACACGGCCGGTCTAGACAAGATTACCAATAGTGTGTCTATTAAGAATACACCACCAGTATCCATAGACACTACGCATAGCAGGGAGCATTATAAGATAGATTATCCCATGTCCTTTGGCGCCGGCTTGTGTTTCAGGTATAGCGATGCACTCTTATTTTCAATGGACATGATGTGGACCGATTGGTCAGTATTTAAACAAAAAAACACAGAAACCGGTGAAAGGTCTCGCCCATTGGGTGGTGCATCTGCTGATGCGAAAATGACAGACACCTACGCAGTAAGAGCGGGGGCTGAATACTTAATATTCAAACAAAAGGTGATTGTCCCCATCCGCGGTGGGCTTTTTTATGACCCCCGCCCGTCATTAGGCAGCCCTACCGATGTATATGGTTTCAGTGTAGGCAGCGGTATTACCTTCAAGAGATTCAGCATTGACGGCGCATATCAATTCCGATGGACTCCTGCTGGTAAGGGAGAAGATTATGGCTTACCAGGAACTCAATTTGATTCACACGAACACCTGTTACTGGCATCCGTTATTGTTTACTTTTGATCATTTTATTGGACTTTATATAAATGCCCTGGACCGTGTCCAGCATTACTTTTATAAAACTATATAAAAAAGGAGGATGACACATGAATAATATTATCAATCGCAGTGTTATACTGGCAACAATGGTGTTAAGTGTAGCGAGTTTATCAATTTCTGTTTACACTCTTTGCGCTCTAAAAGGAAAAGAATCACCACTCATGCAAGGGATTATTACAGGGTATGTAAAAGGCGCTTCAGATGGTAAGTCTATTTTTGATGCAACAATCACATATTCAGGTGTTGACAAGGGTAGTGAAAAAATACAACCCGACAATAATAATCCACCTAACGCTTTCTATTCCACAAAACTAATAGCTTCTTCAAACACTCCCTACAGAGTAATGGCCAACGCTCCTGGTTATATACCAAGTAGTGCATTGGTATTGGTAAAAGGCGGTAAGGTTGCAAAGCAAGACTTTTCGTTAAACAAAGAATCAAATCCAACTCATAAAGAGAGACTACTTACTGTACCAACTCAAAACAAATAGGTGGAGCGTGTTTGTACCTGTCCGCTAAGGCACTAAAAGGAAAAAGTACGCGCTTTCAGGGGTGTATTAGCGGGTATGTAACCGACAAATCCACTGGTAAAGGCATTGTTGGTGCAAAAATCGAATATCTTCCTCCAAGCGGTTGGACAGTTTCAATTCCCTGTAGTGAGCCACCCGATAGTGCGGCATATATCGCGGTAGGGTTAGAGCCAGTTACATACACAGTAACGGCTCGCGCTAAAGGTTATAAACCAAAAAGTCATCAAGTGAAAGTAATAGGCAGTGATATTGTAACACAAAACTTTTTGTTGGAAAAAATTTCTTCGCCATAAAATAATCTTGTTGATTAACTCTCATTTTGGCACTATGAGATTTTATTTGGTGTATCAGTTTTGCTAAAAAAGGATTAATCAACAAAGACATACACAATGGATAAAGGAAAGAGGGGTAAAATAGGGGGATGAATATTCAAGGGATATGCAAACGAACGAGATGAAGGCAACCTTACGCTATCTCGCATTTCTCACTGAGATAATTTGCGACGTCAAAATACCTCGAAATAGATAATAAGGTTGCTTTAAAAAACGATTTCTCTGCCCTTATGCATCAAAATTAAAAGTAGGGAAGGCTATAGTAACTATTCAGTGCACTATTATCTGTAATCACTTGTAGCAATTGTAAACAAAATGTGCGGAGTAGGTGCTATAGAATGCAAAAGGCATTACTGACGATTGATTTCGCGAGGAAAGGTGTCGTTAATCTGGAGCAACAGTTTTTTAAATCTGCCTTCAATATCTGACAGTTTTAAGTCAGACGAAAAAACATGCCGTGGAATGACAATGATATCGACATGTATGGTAAGCAGATATTTATTCAATCGGTAAGCCTCCCTCAGTAATCGTTTTGCACGGTTGCGCCGAACGGCATTTCCCACCTTTTTGCTTACAACAAGCCCCACGCGGGAATTTTGAAGGTTGTTTGGTATAACATAGAAAACAACCGTGTCATTTTTGAATACCTTGCCCTCATGGAAAACCTTTTCAAATTCCTTCTTAAGAGTCAAACGTTCAGCCTTAGTAAATCGAAAATCCATAATTTAAATATATCCGTAACTATTCAGCAGAACTGACAGCAAGTATCTTCTCAGTGTAGTGGGAAGTCAGTAGATAAAACGGGTAAACGAAAAAATCTCAAAGGGATGACATGTTTATAGAAAAAAGCACCCTGCAATATATAACCCCATCGGGGTGAAATAACATGGGAATAATAATACTATGCCACCCCTTGCGGGGTCAACAATGATTGTGTAATGTATCCTTAACCCGAACGAGACACTATAAACATTTTAACCATTCAGGTTCTTTTCCATATCGTTTAATCCCAAAGGGATTGCATGTTTATAGAAACAAACAATGATCGTAGGATACGACCCCATCGGGGTCGTATGATTATGATCACGGTAATATTGGAGGCTATAAACATATGAACCCTTCAGGTTCAGTTTTGCATCAAATAATCCTGATCAGAACGAATCGGAAAAGTATTTTTTTGATAGTAGATATTGAAATAAGTTTGTCCTGATGAAATCAGTTTTTATCGTTTTGAATTAGTTTCGGAATATTCAGCACTATAATAATTTTTCTTCCGACTCGTACGGGATTGTCTCTTAAAAATTAAAAAGTACGACATATTGCAAATCGGCTTATAAGCCTTGTATGGTAGGGCATTCCAGTTTTTCATAAAAATATTATTGCCGAAGATGTCAAAATTATCTTTGTGAGACACTGACAGGGTTGGCTTGCATAATTCGCGCTTCAGACTTCGCCGTGAACGATCAACCGAACGATTTTGCCTTTTCTGGTTTGCCCAGGTCTGGATACGAGGAAGAGGGTTTGATCAGTAACGCAAGTTTGACAACGCCCCCTTATCAGCAGTACAACAGCATTAAAGAGCCGGATATGCTATAGTCGATCCTAATCAATTATTCAGCGCACCCTTTCCCTCAATCACTATAAATGAACAAAACATTGACTGACTTCGCATTGTCTGTTTCTTTGTAACGGATGTTCACCCTGGGCAAAAAAACAAAAGTGCCGTAGAAGCCGTATATTTATTTACTTTTACGACGAACAGGAAGTTTTTTTCTCGTGACTATCCGTATCTTCCGGCATGGCAATGCCTCCGGTAATTTTATCTGCAGTGCATCCAATAATTCACGTGATTGCTGCCGCGGGCGTGGTATCTTCTGACAACGCGCATTTTGGCCCTTAACGAGCACTTCCGTTGAACAAATGGTTGTCAATTGTGCAAGACCTCCTTCTGCCGTGAGATTAAAATCCGCCTACGCATCGCGCAGCCTCCGGATTATCAGATACGCAAGCATTGCTACAAACACATGCCCCGCGTACTCTCCGCCTTTCTTGTGTACACGGGGCAAATCTCAGGATTCACTGTCTTGCTCCCCAAACACCTTCTCCACTGCCATAAAGTCCTTGTGCCATCCATGCACCAGGCAGGTGTCCGCCTCGCCCTCCTTCAGGTCCGTCTTGATTACATAGTGCAGCAAAGCCGCAACCAAGAGGGACTTAACCACAAAGACACGAAGGGCACGAAGAAAAACTTGCCAAAAAAGAAGTTTTACAGGGTAATACTATAACATCCGTCAAGATACGATTCTCCCTTCAATGCTTCTTCATCGCTCTCTATCTTGAGCGTACCGGACTCTTCCTTTATCTGTGTCCGGGTCTCCAGTTTTAGTTTCCTGAGCTGATACCGGCTCCCCGGATTCATCACATAACATGCCTATCACGAGCTGCTTCTGCTCCTTCTTGCCCTTACGATTATACCCGTACTCACCAAAGTGATTCAGCTCCCCCTTCAAATAACTGCTCGTCACGTCATACAGAAGCAGCTTTGGCTTCTTGTCTCTCCGTCTTACCTCAAACAGATTTCGTTCTATACCAAAATAAATCGGAATTCGTAGCGCGGGCGGTTTATCATTCGACTGAGCTCACGACGAAGTCCCCCGCATTTGTTTATTCATGCCTGTCCCCGGCAGCGAACGGGAAAGGGAGGTGCGTTACATTTTTACCAAACAGGCCAAATGTTTTTTGTTAGTTACTTGGTTACTAACCTAAACTGGCCTGAAAAGACAAAATCTGAAACGCAGAATTTGTTAATCAACCCTGTCAGGGTTTTGAACCCTGACAGGGTTAGTTTTATTCAGAATTTTATTTTAAAAGACAAAATATCTTTATAAGATTTCGCCATTGGCCAACAAGAAAAGATTTCCTCCCGTTTATTCTCCTAAAAAAATTTGCTTTCTTCATTATTTTTGTAATAATATTTCAACAGATTGTATAAACCGAAAAGAGCCGATTAGAGAAAAACATACAAGAGCTTTATAAAACACAAGTTACATGCGTGATAAGAAGCACGGCGACTTCTTATGTATATTGAAACAGTCTGTGTTTGCCGTTTTCTACAGACTGTATAATTATTGTTGGGCCTAAGAAGGATGACACCATGCCAATAACTCGCGCGCTCAGTATTAAACAGCCGTATGCAGAGCTGATTATGGCAGGCAAGAAAAAGTTCGAGTATCGAAGCATTCCAACCAAAATTCGTGAGCGCATACATATATACGCCTCCAAAAAGCCCGGTCCCGAAAGTAGTTGGAAGGAAAGCGGTTATGAAACAGGTAGTCTACCGATAGGTGTGCTGGTCGGGAGCGTTGAAGTTGTAGGGTGCGAAGGAACCGCTGGCGATTACGCATGGAAGTCGGCTCGTCCAAAACGGGCCAAGCGCAAGCTCAAACCAAAAAACAAACCGCAGCCTGTATGGTTCCATCCGTTCTAACCTAACCATATCATGGCCCAACAACCGGCTCGTGTCGGACGCCGGAAGCAATGCAATTATTTGAACGAATAGTTTTTCGCCGGCGCCGCACAGCCGGGGCGTTCGACTGGAAAAGGAGAAGCCATGGAGCTGATATACGGCAAGATCAAGACGATTCTGAAAAGTTGCGAGATGGACTTTCCGTTCATGCCTCTTACCCAACTCTTCAACGAAGGGTGGATGCTCCGGCTGACTTTGGACCGGTTTGCATCACTTCATCTGACGAATCAGTGCCATCTGCCGGCCGTTCCTCCGAGTAGTACGTAGTATTCTGAGTCTCCGCTTCCATCGGCTTTCCTGCCAGAGTTCTGAGGCGACCCTCGTGCGGAATCATGGACCCACGCGGATGGCGTCATCGGCGATTTCAACATCGGCAACGGTGCCAAGGGGGATCTGTCTCTTCGAGCCGACTCTAAGCATTTCGTGGTCCTTGAAGCCAAGATGTTCAGTAAACTCTCGGCAGGTGTCAAGAACGCCGCCTATTTCAACCAGGCAGCCCGAAACGTGGCATATATCGCCGAAGTCTTGAAACGTGCTGAAAAACCGGCACAAGAATTCAGTGCCTTGGGTTTCTACGTTCTAGCGCCATCCAAGCAGATTGTACAGGGCCTCTTTGTCGAACATCTGACTAAGGCGAACCTACAGCAAGTCGTTGAGCGGAGAGTGTTGGATTACTAAGGCAAACGGGACAAGTGGTTCGCCGACTGGTTTCTGCCCACGCTTGACAAATTGGACATCCGATCGCTCAGTTGGGAGGAACTGATCGATTTTCTTGTCGAGCGCGACAAGGAAGCATCGGAGTTGCGCACATTCTACATGCGATGTCTGGAATTCAACAAACCACCAGAGAGAGCCGAACCAGCAGGTGAAGGCGATGCTTCACCGTGCGCCTGACCTCCGCCGTTGGGCGGCTTCGATCCAAATATAAGTGCAACTGAACTTCATAGGATAATTTGAATGTCAAAGAAACAATCCGAATCCGTCCCAAGTTCTGTGGAGCCTTTCTATTCAGCAATTGTGAATCTTACAGACTCTGTGTGTAAAAAACACTGGAACAATGAATACGCAGAACTTTCCCGTAGATTAGCAGCAACCCTTGCGAGAAAACGCCCTTCCCCTATTATTTGGGGAAAACCTGAGATTTGGGCTTGTGCAATTATCTATGCCCTTGGTACAGTTAAATTTCTTTTCGATAAAACACAGACTCCCCACATGCGAGCAGATGAATTGTGCTCTGTGCTTGGCGGCGGTCAAAGCAATGGAGCAAATAAAGCCAAAGTTATCCGCGACATGCTAAAAATGCACCCGCTTGACCCAAACTGAGTTCACACCTGACACCCTACAGATGACGCAAACTGATATATCTCCCCCTGTTTGGAAAATATTCCTGTAACTATTCAGCGGACTTTAGTCTGCAATCGCTGCGAATGAACAAACTATTGATCCTGAAATCTCGAAGAGATGACATGGTTATAGAATACGTTACATAATCATTGTTAACCCCGTAAGGGATGGTATATTATTATTCCCATGTTATTTCACCCCGATGGGGTTACATATTGTGAAGTGCTTTTTTCTATAAACATGTCATCCCTCCGGGATTTTTCCTTCTGCTCGCCTTATCTATTGACTTTTCACCACTCTGAAAAAATACTTGCTGTCAGTTTTGCTGAATAGTTACATATTCTCTCGCAGTTTTCTACGATCTTTCAGGATGGGACAAGCATTACGCCCAGCGTCTTTTTCGTTAAGGCGACTTACTGGAAGAAAGAATACTCTGGAACCGCCTTGTTTAGGACGTGCGGGAATAAAACAGTTTGATGTAACGGTGATTTTGTCGGTTGTTTTATCAGGAATCTCTTGACAAATGCATATTATTAATACATACTAATGCATATTAAGATGTATATTTTGTTGGGAGCATGTTCATGAGAACAACAATAAACATTGATGATGAGCTGCTCAATAAGGCAGCGAAATTGACCGGTATTGAGGAAAAAACATCGCTCGTAAGACTCGGCCTCGAAGCGCTTATCGCCAGGGAAAGTGCCAGGCGACTTGCTGCATTGGGGGGGGGTGAAAAAAAATTAGAGATGATTCCCCGCAGAAGAGTTTCGGGCAGATAAAATGGTTCTTGTTGATACGTCAGTATGGATATTGCATTTGCGCAATGGAAATACCAGGCTTGAAACATTGTTAGATGAAGGCAATGTTGTCTGTCATCCATTCATCGTTGGTGAGCTTGCTTGCGGTAATCTCAAAAACAGGGTTGAAATACTTTCTCTTCTGCAAGCGCTCCCCATGGCAAGCCATATAGAGCATGAAGAAGTGATGAGATTCATTGAAGATCATTCGCTTGTGGTGAAGGGTTTAGGGTACATTGATGTGCACTTGATTGCCTCGGCATTCTTAACTGATATCCCCCTGTGGACAGCCGATAAGAAACTCAACGAGATTTCTCTAAAACTGGGGATAGGGTACTAATTTGTAGCATCTGTGAGACAGTGACACCTCGGGAGAAATTGCACAGGTTGAGGGCGATAGTAATACCAATCTAATTGATGTTAGAATTATTTTCTGCTAACAATCAAGGAAGAGAGCATGAAGGCAGACAATTTCTCACTTAATGCCTATTTCGCGAGAATCGGTTACCAAGGGACGCCATCCGCTGACATCGCCACAGTCGGCGAACTCATGAGACGGCAGTTGTTCACTGTGCCATTCGAAAATCTTGATGTTCAGGCAGGTAAGATCGTATCCTTGGTTCCGGAAGAAATCGTGGAGAAAATAGTTGGACGCAGACGAGGTGGATATTGCTATGAGGTGAACGGGCTGTTTGGAATGGCGCTTGAGTCCTTGGGAATCAAGTACCAGTTTGTGGCTGCGCGCCCTATGATTTATCCAGAGAGAAGGCCAAAGACCCATGTGGCCATTGTGGCGTCCATCGAGGGAGATAGGTGGTTATGCGAGCTCGGATTTGGGAGCTGTGGATTCAAAGCTCCTCTTAGGCTTGATACAGATGAAGTCGAAAACAGGCAGGATGATTATATCTTTTCCCTTAAGAATGAAGGAGAAACAAGGTACGTCCTGAAATCTATGGTTGATGGGATATGGGAAAACCAATATGCCTTTGACCTATCGCCTCAGGAGTGGATTGATTTCGTACCTGCCAATTATTTCAACTCCGCTCATCCGGACTCTGTCTTTGTTCAAAAGCTACTCGTTGTGCTCCACAATCCTGACGGGAGGTCAATCCTCTTTGGCGACAGTCTGAAGATTATTGAAAGAGGCCGAATAAAGAAACAGATCGTGTCACAGCATGATCGAGATGCTGTACTGACAAATATCTTTGGATTGCCAGGACTGAATGAGCTGATGCTAACTAGCAAATCAAATGAGTGATCCTGACATCGTATCGGTTAGCCCATAAAAGGCAGAAGAAGGAGGTGATATTTATGATTATGATGTAATGTTATAACCCTGTGAATCAAATCATTTTAAATGAAAGGAGAAGTATAATGAAAAGCAATCGTATCCTCGCAGCTCTTGCAGTGTTCAGCCCTCTACTAATTTCATTGTCTATTGCTAATGCAGGCGAGACTCCACCGCTAGGTACCAAACCACTCTATACTATCCTTAAGTCGGTCGAAGATCAAAAACTCGGCAGCATCTCTGAGGCGGAGTTTGATGACGGTCTTTGGGAGGTGAAGGTCGGCGACGCCGAAACTTGCCAGAAGATTTACATCGATCCACGAACTGGTGAGGAAAAACGCCGTAGAAGAACGGAAACTGATGAATTGCCGCCGAAGAACTCCTTGCCAATTTCAGCAGTCATTCAATCTGTCGAAGCCCGTGGGCTGGGGATCGTAACAGAATTTGACTATGACAACGGATTCTGGGCGGTTGATCTGCGGAAAGACGGCCGAAAAATCAAGCTAATCGTTGATCCAATGACTGGCGAAATAAGGCGTTGAATGTGAGGACATGAAAATGCCAAACAACCGGTATCAGCGGACTGTCTGTTGTGCAGTCCGCCGCCGATACCGGAGCATAAATTGCAACAGGACAAAATCAAAAATATTGAAATAATCCACAACAATACGTACTACTATTCATATGATTGACTTGTTAGGCGACTAAGGTTAGAAAGCAAGCGATGGACGCGTACGAAGAAAAATTGAAACGTGAAAGACGATGGTATACACAGTCTACATTTCAAGAAAGGCATTTCTTAAATTCGAGATTATTCTATTCACCAGGGCGTAACGCATTCAACTATATCTTCCCAAAGAAGCGATTATCATTGTTAATAGAACAGACTATGCTGGTGAATAATTTGCAAAATGCCTCTGTCCTTATCGCTCCTCTGGGAACCGGTGACGATATTGAGTATATTCGGCGCCTTTCAAAGCATATAAGCGGCGTAGATGTTTCACAAGAAGCCATAGACAGGATTGCCGACAATACTATTGAAAAATACGTTGGGGATATGAAGGATATGACTATGTTTTCCGACGAACGGTTCGACATCGTGATTGTCCCCTTGTTTTTTCATCATTTTGTCAAACAGGGTTTTGATGACTTCTTGAAGGAGGCATACAGGGTGCTGAAGCCCTGCGGTCATTTCTTTTCGCTTGAGCCCAGTTCTCTTTATCCCATGTACTGGTTGATTTGGTGTGCAAAAAGGATATTTGGTAATATCACTGGAGCGGTAGAAGATGAAATGCCATTCAATCCCCGCATGCTTTCAGATGCTATGAAGCGTTGTAAGTTTCATGACGTCCGGGTGTTTGGGGCAAGTTTTTCTCACAATAGATTCCCGGTATGGTTTGCGAAAGTTGTCAATATGGTAACGTTTCCGTTGCTGAGGGTTCCTTTTGTGAAAAACTTTACCTGGATGTGCCTGTTCTATGGTAGGAGATGAGTGGTAAAAGAAAACAGAGAGAGGTGTATAAGCCGCCTATCAACGGGTTGCGCGAGACGTTTCTCTGCTTGACATAAGGCTGTACAAGTTTAAGTTTCTTTACATTTTTAAAAAATTAAATTAGTTTTTTTAAAGCTCTAAAAGGGGGGTTAAAATGGAAGCACAAACTCGTAATCCGTTATCAGACCTGTGGTGGCTTTTATTGCTGCAAGGCATCGCCGCCATCATCCTGGGACTTTTGCTCTTGACCCAACCCGCCAGCACGGCTGAAGTGATCGTTATCTTTGTTGGAGCGTACTGGCTCGTCAGCGGAGCATTTTCCATGGTGTACATTTTTACGGAAGCGGGGCGGGCGCATTGGATCTGGTCGTTCGTGAGCGGCGCCATTGGCGTTCTTGCAGGTATCCTTGTGCTGAGACATCCGCTCTTTAGCACAATTCTCCTGCCTGCAATATTTGTAATTGTAATTGCTTCACTAGGCATCTTGATCGGCACATTCGATCTTATTCGCGGATTTAAAGGCGATGGGATGGGCGCATACGTTCTCGGTGTGCTAAACATCCTGATCGGACTTTGGTTGTGGCTCCACCCCTTGGCTGCCGCACTATCCCTTCCGTTTGTGCTGGGAATATTCGGACTAGTAGGCGGAATCTTTCTGATTTATAACTCCTTTCAGGCACGAAAATTAAATTGCTAGTGGATCTCCAAATACTTAACGGTTAAATTTAGTGAATCTGCTTTAAAACTGACAGCAAGTATTTTTTTAAAGGCAGTGAAAAGCCAATAGATAAAGCAGGCAGAAGGAAAAATCCCTGAGGGATGACATGTTTATAGAAGAAAGCTCACATTAAAATAATTCTATGTCAGAAGAACGTGTAAAAAAAATAGTGTCACTCCTTGAAAGGGCATACCCCGATGCGGCACTCATTCTGCATTATAAGAACCCCTTGGAACTGCTCGTTGCCACCATCCTTGCCGCTCAGTGTACTGATGAACGGGTCAACAAAGTAACAGAAACACTCTTCAGAAAATACAAGTCGGCAAAAGATTACGCCATCGCAGAACTTGATGTCTTTAAGCAGGAAGTCCGCTCTACCGGTTTTTATAAAAACAAGGCAAAGAATATTATTTCCTGCGGTAGGGAACTGGTTGAAAGATTCAACGGAAAGGTACCGGATAATATGGAAGACCTTGTGACCCTGTCAGGAGTAGGAAGAAAGACGGCCAGCGTGCTGTTAGGTAATATCTTTGGGAAACAGGCTATGGCCGTGGATACCCACGTCTTTCGCGTCTCTCATCGTCTGGAACTGGCCAAATCCAACGATCCCGATAAGGTCGAACAGGAACTCTGCAAGATCATCCCCCAGGAAAGATGGACACGATCATGTCTCATCATGGGAACCCATGGCAGGCGTACCTGCATTGCCCGAAAGCCGCTTTGTAACGCATGCGTAGTGGAAAAGCTCTGTAACTCACCAGACAAAACTTACAGTAGCAGGTAACTCCCAATTCTAAACACACTCTTGGCGGATTCAGGTATTTAACCTGAATCCATGAGTTTATTCGGGTAATAACACCCTGTACGGCCAATGACGAAATCATTCATAAAACATGGTTTCGGATTACAAATCAAGACTCGCAAGAGGTATTTTGGAAGAAAATGACTCCTCGGCTAATATACAACTCTGACAGGGTTCCAGAGCCCTGTCAGAGTTAAACCAGCACGCAGGATTTGGCTTATATCGTCACAATATTTAAAAAACTAAAGTGTTACTAAAATACATTGCATACTCCTGAATTTTTGCTTTAATATCCTGTACAATTAACCCTGCCAAGGTTTAAAACCCTGACAGGGCTGACTCATAAATTTCGTGCCCTGGACTTTGCCGCGAGTCTTAGATGCGAGTGTTCGACCGGGACTCACGCTGCGGTCTCAAACGAATGGTAAATCACTTACGCAATACATTCCGATTTATTCGGGTTGGTCGTCATGTTGCCTTAGCAACATCTTGAAGCAATGAAGATTGGACGTTTTACCGTATCATAGTGGGTATTGATAGTTATGCGATATGCGATGACTTTTTTTGAGTTAGAAGAAAATGCCTACCCCCTTCACCCCCGCCAGCGGGGGACAGTCGTTGTCCCCCTCCGTGAGGGGGATTAAGGGGGAGGAAATTGCATGGATTAGTCATCGCGTTGCTTTAGCAACATCCTGGAACTATGAAATTAAACTTTTTGCTGTATCGTAGTGTAATATTGACAGACGCTAAATTTTTGATGATCTTGTTTTCGAGTTAGGAATTACCATGGGAAAATTATTTGGAACTGATGGAATAAGAGGGGTAGCAAATACATTCCCCATGACACCTGAAGTGGTTATGAACATAGGGAAGGCCACCGTCCATGTTTTCAAGGAAAAATACGGCAAGACGAGGCAGAAACTCGTTATAGGCAGAGACACCAGGCTGAGCGGCGGTATGATAGAAAATGCATTAGCCTCCGGGATTTTGTCCGCAGGCGCTGATGTCTTTCTCGTTGGTCATATGCCAACGCCTGCCATTGCACATTTAACAAAATCGTTGAATACCGATGCAGGCATGGTGATTAGCGCTTCGCATAATCCTGCCGCAGATAATGGAATAAAGATATTTGGCAGTGATGGCTATAAGTTGTCCGATGATGTCGAAGAAGAAATCGAGAAATATATCATTAAAGAAACGGTAAGTACAGAACAGATAACGGGAAATCTCATTGGAAGTGTGTATAGCGTAGATGATGCAAAAGGACGGAATATAGAATTTGCAAAGGCCTCGGTAAAGGGTCTGAGTTTTCAAGGATTGAAGATTGTCTTAGACTGCGCCAACGGCGCTGCTTACCATATTGCACCACAGATTTTCAGGGAGTTGGGCGCAGAAGTTATTGTGCTCAACGATAGACCGGACGGACTCAACATAAATCTGAATTGCGGCGCCCTGCATCCTGAAATAATGATGGAAGTGGTGAAAAAGGAGAAGGCAGATATTGGAATAGCGTTAGACGGCGACGCTGACAGGGTTATCGTGTGTGATGAAAAGGGGAATAATGTTGACGGTGATCATATCATTGCGATATGCGCAATTTACCTGAAAGAGAAAGGTGCATTGAAGAAAAATTGCGTTGTTGCCACGATCATGACGAATAAAGGGTTTGACATCGCCATGAATAAAAGGAACATCCGTGTGGTTAAGACAAAGGTCGGTGACAGATATGTCATTGATGAGATGCGGAAAAAAGGATATATCCTGGGCGGTGAGCAGTCAGGTCATATTATTTTTTCAGAGTACACCACAACAGGCGACGGGATCATCTCTGCCTTGCAGTTGTTGAGAATTATCAAGGAGAAAGGCGAACGGCTGAGCACATTAGCGACATGTATGGAATCCCTGCCCCAGGTGTTTGTGAACGTTAAGGTAAAAGAGAAAAAGGATATCGGCTCGCTGGAGGCAAAAAAGCACATCATGAAGGCAGAAGAAAAATTGGGCGAAAAGGGAAGGGTGCTCGTCAGATATTCAGGGACGGAGAATTTGTGCAGGGTTATGATAGAAGGCGAAAATAGAAAAGAAATCCAAAAAATGGCGAATGAAATTGCCCAAAGTATAAAAAAAGAAATCGGGGTTTAAAATATGACACAAGCGATCATTTTGGCTGCGGGAAAAAGCACAAGGACGTGGCCGCTGACACTAACAAAGCCGAAACCACTCCTGAAAGTAATGAACAAAGAGATACTCAGGCATAATCTCGATGCCCTGCAGGGATTGGTGAGCGAGGTTATCGTAATCGTAGGTTTTAAAAAGGAGATGATCATAAACGCGATAGGCCCTAAGTATGGAAAATTAACGATTCATTACAGGGAACAAAAAACACAGCTCGGTACGGGACATGCCGTACAATGTGTTCAAGATTTGATTGAAGATAAATTTCTCGTACTGGGCGGCGATGATCTCTTTTCCCGGAGAGACATACAGGCTTGCCTAAAGCATAAATACGCCGTTCTGGGATGCGAAGTTGAAGATCCAAGCAGATTTGGCGTCTTTGTTGCATCCGGAAAAAAGGTAGAAAAAGTCATCGAAAAACCCCAGACATACGTATCGAACCTGGCAAATACGGGTTTATATGTCTTTGATAGAAATGTGTTCAAATTTAAGCTGAAAAAAAGTGTTCGGGGAGAATATGAAATCATTGACTACATCAATGAGCTTGTCAAAGGAGAGAAGGTAGTCTGTGAAACGGTAAAGGGACATTGGTTGTCGGTAGGATATCCATGGGATTTAATTCAGGTAAATAACGTCTTAGTCTCCGAAATAAAAAATGAGATAAAGGGGAAGATTGAGAAGAACGTTACCGTAAAGGGGAAGATACACGTAGGAAAAGGGACGGTAGTCTTATCGGGAGCGTATATAGACGGGAACGTAGTTATCGGCGAAAACTGCACCATAGGGCCTAACTGTTTCTTACGGGGAAACACCTCCATCGGGGATAATTGTCACATTGGGCAGGCGGTGGAGATAAAGAATAGTATCATCATGGATAGGGCGAAAGTCCCTCATCTTTCTTATGTGGGAGATAGCGTGGTTGGTGAAAACAGTAATCTGGGCGCTGGAACGATAACGGCTAATTTAAGGCATGACAATAAAAATGTGAAATCCGAAGTGAAAGGCGAACTCATTGACACCGGCAGGAGGAAGTTTGGGGCAATAATCGCCGATGATGTCCATACAGGCATAAATACAACCATCTACCCTGGAAGGAAGATCTGGCCTGGAGTAGGTACCGGGCCTGGCGAGATTGTTGTGAGAGATAAGAAGACATAGTATGTTGGCAATTCCGTGGGTTCTGGTTGCGAACCTGAACCTATGAGTTTATTCGTGTAATTAACGTTCTGTGAAAGCGGCGGCGAAATCAAAAATCTAAAGCATTGGGTCCTGATTACAAACCAGAGTCTGCTGTGTGATTATTCAAGAATGCTGGGACACAAGGATGTTAAAGTCTCAATCCAGCGATAATTGATAAGAATTGCCATGTGTTCAGCAAAAATACTGATATTTTAGAAATATTAGTTTTCACCTAAAAGGTGAAATATGTCAATTTGCGTCATGGCTCGTTTGCCCAGTAAACGCGAGCTATTCGTGATAATTCTTAAGTCAAAATTTAAAATTGTCGCTGGGTTGAGGTTAAAGCTATACTCAAGATGCTCGCAAAATGTGAATCTTGTATAGGGTGGCACGGACAAACGATGTTTGTCCGTGTTGAACTTGCACAATATTATGATGGAATAACCTATTTTGAAACATGGATGTATAACATAAGTGCGCCTTTTGCGATGTAAAACAATGCGTACTATTGAAGACCATGGACAAGCAGAGCTTGTCCATGCCACCCTTGAGCGATAGCCGAGATGCATCCATTTGATAAATCACGAAATATACCTTTTGGGTATGCTATGATTTGCGCACATGTGCTGAAGTCTGACCTAAAAAGAGTGCGAAGTCCAATTGATGAACCAAAAGCGGGGTCTTATACTGATCAGCCATGTAGGATAGGCATCGCCTATCAAAAAGTGAACTGTATAATCATTGTTAGGCATCTTACGAATGAGAATATCCACTTGACGGTTGTATACGATAACTATATACTTCGGTAAATGGCAGAATTTGATTTACTACTGAAATGTACCGGCTTTGAGTGGGATGAGCATAATACAAATAAGATTTGGCTCAAGCATAAAGTTTTGCCATCCGAAAGTGAACAAGTTTTTTTCAATCGACCGGTGGTAGTCGCCGATGATGTTAAACACTCAAGTCAGGAAAAGCGTTATTATGCCCTCGGCAACACAGGCACGAAACGATTGCTGTTTGTTGTGTTCACGATTCGCGGAAATCAAATCCGCGTAATTTCAGCGCGAGATATGAATCGTAATGAAAAGAAGGAGTATATAACATATGAAGAAGAGAATCCCTAAGTTCAAAAATGAAGATGAAGAGAGAGAGTTTTGGGCAACTCATGATTCGACAGAGTATGTTAACTGGAACAAGGGGAGGAGGGTTGTACTATCTAACCTCAAACCTTCCTTAAGGACAATATCTTTACGGCTTCCTGAGTCAATGATAGAGGAGCTTAAACTTCTTGCGAATAAAAGAGATGTGCCTTATCAATCTTTGCTCAAGATATTTTTAGCTGAACGAATTGATGAAGAATTAAAAATGGCAAAGACCTAACAACGCCCTGCAGATGAACGAATTGTGTAGGATGGGTTCGCTTCGCTTCACCCATCCTACTTTACGTGCAACATAAAAGAAGCCATGTAGGATAGGCATCGCCTGTCAAAAATGAACTGAAATTTTCGCCAAATGGCTTAATGGATTGAAAGACATTCGTGCACGCGCCCGCATCCTTGCCAGGATAGAAAGATTAGCTGCTGGAAATCCAGGAGATGTTAAAGCTGTAGGTGGAGGCGTTTCAGAGCTGCGAATAGACTATGGCCCAGGCTATCGGGTACATTACATAAAGCGTGGTCTGGAGGTTATAATTTTACTGGCGGGAGGTGCAAGCATACCCAAACCAAAGATATTAAAACCGCCCTGCGCTTAGCAAGGAATTTATGAGGGGGTGAATCATGGCTAAAACAATTACTTCCAGATATGATGTGGCTGAACATCTACGCACTTCAGAAGAAATGGCTGCCTATCTTGAAGCGTGTCTTGAGGAAGCAAATGGCGACGCTGCATTTATTGCCAAAGCATTGGGTGATATTGCGCGGGCTAAGGGCATGTCACAAGTGGCGCGTGATGCCGGGCTGTCTCGAGAAAGCCTTTACAAAGCGCTTTCAGGAGAACGGAGCCCAGGCTTCGACACAATACTAAAAGTTATAGCCGCACTCGGTTTGAAATTGCATGCAGAGGCTATTCGCGTAAATAGTTAAAATACCCAACAAAGACCTCCACCGAATAAAAATGAGGTGAGTTAGATAACGAGATTTTTATATCCAAAATACCGGCGTAATAGACTGACAGCCCAGCATGCCGGGGGCAATTATAATGACCAGTCTAATTATTGTTAGAACTCACTATGCAACCGACAAAAGTTACCGAACGCATTAAGGCGAAAGCACTGGAACCTCTGGAGCAGCACCCAGAAGGACTGCGGTATTCCGAACTACATGCGAAGATTCTGGAGACTGACGGCACGTTCAAGCCCAATACAATTAACGGCTGCATCTGGAATCTCGACGCCACCTACCCAGAGACGGTGTACAAACCGTCAAAAGGGCTCTTCCGTCTCTTGAAGAACAAGCCAGCCGATACGGACGTTCTAACTCCACCACCTGTTGCAACTGTCGCCGCTGGCAAAGTGAAAGAAGAGGACTTCTACGCCCCCTTCGCTGACTGGCTGAAAAATGAGATTGAAGATGTAACCCACGCTATTCCGCTTGGCGGTAATAAGTTCAAAGACAAATGGGGGACACCTGACGTCGTTGGAAAGCGCGAGTCCATGCGCAGCGACATCATCAAAGGTCCAACTGAAATTGTTTCCGCCGAAATCAAGACTGAGACATTTCAACTCGTCACCGCCTTTGGGCAGGCGTGCGCGTACAAACTGTTCAGCCACCGGGTCTATCTTGTGATTCCTCGCCAGTCGCAGAAGGAGGAAATTTCGTGCCTCGACTCCCTGTGCCAGATATTCGGAATCGGCTTGGTCACATTTGATGCTGGGACTCTCTCAACCCCTGACTTCCGAATCCAAGTGCGTCCGGGGCTAGGCACGAGCCCGACCTCTTCTACACAAACAAGAACATGACACTAATCGAAAGGGAGTTGTTCTCGTGAGTTCTAACACTGCGCTCCAAGGGACGCGCCGCAAGCGGCGCGCCCCTGAGCTTCGACGTTGGGAGCTATAGAGAGATTGTGGAATGACTTCCGACGTAACTACCTTGGCAGGTTCAGGTTTGAAACCTGAACCCATGAGTTTATTCTGGTAATAATGCCTTGTGATAGTAATGGCAAAGCAACAGTCTAAAAACATTGGGTGTTTCGCTATAGATTACATCTCTACTGACAGGTTGCAGTTGAGGAGAAGCAGTACAACTTAATTAAAGGGGAGATTCCAATGGCAACGAACCTAAAACCTAAAACAGCCGCAGTCAATGGCCGCCTGTGGGGTGCAAGGGCCAGAGACTGGGCCGATATTCAAGAAGGACAATGCCGTCCCGTCTATGAGGCGGTTTTCAGCCGTACTCGTGTGAGTGCGGAGACCATCTATCTCGACGCAGGTTGCGGTGCCGGGATGGCGGCACAGATCGCGGCGCAGCGAGGTGCACACGTATCCGGGCTCGACGCGGCCGAGAATCTTTTGGCTATCGCCCGTACACGGACACCAGTCGGCGACTTCCACGTCGGTGAATTGGAGTCCCTTCCTTTCCCGGACGACATGTTCAATGTAGTCACGGGCTTCAATTCCTTTCAATACGCTGCAAATCCCGCTGTTGCCCTTGCACAGGCAAAACGGGTGACCAAGCCGGGTGGGAGTGTGGTGGTGATCACCTGGGGCAGTCCTGAGGGCATGGAAGCCGCATTGCTCGTTACCGCCCTGCGTCCGCTCCTTCCGCCGTCGCCACCCGATGCTCCGGGTCCATTTGCCCTATCCGATGAAACGGCGTTGCGTGCATTCGCTGCCAACGCAGACCTTGTTCCTATCGAGATATTTGATGTTAACGCCCCGTGGTACTACCTCGATTTGTCCGCCGCATTGCGGGGACTCAATTCATCCGGCGTAGCGGTCCGGGCCATGGAACACTCCGGCGAGGAGGCAGTCACGAAAGCCAATGCAGCGGCTTTAGCGCCCTTCTGCCAGTCAGACGACAGCTATCGGGTCAACGCAACTTTTCGCTGCCTGCTGACGCGTGCTTAAGTTAATGAATCCTACATTTAATCACGGAGAAGGCCAGAAGAGAGGATGACAATCTTACCAAACCTGATGGTAGTTAACAAGGCACTACATTCCCTGATCGATAGAGCACAAAAAGCATAAGGTCCAGTGCTGCCTTCAACCAGATGCGGCAAACAGCACCTCGATTAAATGCTGTTTTTATCAGTCGAAACCAGCATTGTCCGGTTAGGAAATTGCGTAATACATGCGTCAAGAAAACCGAGAAAAAATACTGTTTTGAGGAGATATTTTACTTGACAAATCAGCAAAAAGCGCAGGCACAATTTTTCGTAAAAA
>WBZR01000828.1_pt1 | contig 45115 bp, 36 predicted proteins | sample 5204231 | NCBI WGS metagenome assembly WBZR01 (sample SAMN12412403, study PRJNA552823) | activated sludge metagenome | isolation source: activated sludge from anammox sidestream of wastewater treatment plant... | place: USA: Virginia | collected 2017-08 | reverse complement strand
GGATCGCCGAGGCCACGCCCCTGCTGCGGCCGCCGGAGGAGGGCGAGAACATCGTCGCCGACTACGGCAGCACCGGGCTGTCGCTGCGCCGTCATCCGCTCGCGCTGCTGCGCCCGCGCTTGAGCCGGCTGCGGTGTCTGAGCGGCGAGGAGCTGAGAGCCCTGCCGCACGGAACACCCGTCATCACCGCCGGCATGGTCATCACCCGCCAGCGGCCGGGCACGGCCACCGGTGTGGTGTTTCTCACGCTGGAGGACGAGACGGGGCAGATCAACGTCATCGTCTGGAGCAGCCTCGTCACGCGGCACCGCCGCGTGGTGACCGGGGCGCACCTGATGCGGGTGGAAGGCGAGATCCAGCGCGAGGGCGAGGTCCTGCACGTCATCGCCCGTCGCCTGCGGGACTACTCGCCGCTGCTCGGCGAACTGATCGTCAACTCACGCGACTTTCATTGAGGCCGTCGCCCTCGTGACGACCTCGCCCGCCACAGCCGCAAGCGCTCGGCCGGGGACCTGCGCCACCGCATAAAGCCCGTGCCGGACCGGCCGCTATTACTCCCTGGAAACCAGTGCCGGCAGCAGACCACGGAGACCACGAACATGCGCGACCCGACCTCCCGCCCCCGCCACACGCAGCCGCTCCGGCTTCCGCCGAAGGCACTGATGAGGACTGCGCTGCTCGCGGTCGCGTCCGCAGGGCTGGCGGGGAACTACACGGTCGCCGACGGCGACACCCTTCAGGGCATCGCACGCGCCCACGGAGTTACTGTACAGGCGCTCGAGCGCGCCAACGGACCGGCAGCGGGCAGCCTGCGCGGCGGCCAAGAGTGGCTGCTATCGGCCGCGAGAAGGCTCGCGGCCGAGGGCGATGACGACAAAGACGGCGACGGCGACGAGCACGCGACCACCGAGAGCCGGCTGGCCGCCGGGGAGATGCACCGGGCTGCTGCCGGCGGCTCCGGCGGCACTGGCAGGAAGGACGCCGACGCCACCGAGGGCGAGGAACAGACCACGAGCTCGATCGAGGAAGGCCAGGACGGCGGCGTCCCGCAGCAGGAGGCCGCCGCCGCCGATGCTGCCGCACCGGAGGCGGAATCACCCGCGCCCGGGAGCGCACACGCCGCGGATCAATCCGCCGCCGCGGAATGCGGTGCCAGGACCGCCGGGCAGGACGCCCACGAAGACCAACCGCACTGGACCTACGAAGGCGAGGCGGGCCCGGAGCACTGGGCGGAGCTGAGTCCGCAGTTCGAGAAGTGCGGCGCGGGAACACGTCAGACGCCGATCGACCTCGCCTCGGGCGAGGTGGTGCCGATGGGCCTGGAGGACGTCGAGTTCCAATACGGACCCGCGGAGGCGACGGTCCTCAACAGCGGCCACACCATCCAGGTGAACGTGTCCGAAGGCAACGGCATCGTCCTCGACGGCACGAGCTACGGAATGGTCCAGTTCCACTTCCACACACCGAGCGAACACACCATCGACGGTGCGAGCTATCCGCTGGAACTGCATCTCGTGCACAGGGACGAGAACGGCAATCTCGCGGTCGTCGGCGTGATGCTGGAGAAGGGCGAGAAGAACCCGGTGCTCAGTCAGGTCTGGGGCAAGTCGCTGCCGAAGGCCGAAGGCAAGGCGCTCGCGCTGAAGGCTCCGATCGATCTCAACGGCCTGCTGCCGTCCGATCGCGCCGCCTATCGCTATCTCGGGTCACTGACCACGCCGCCGTGTTCGGAGGGCGTGAAATGGATCGTGATGAAATCATCGGTCACGATGACCACAAGGCAGATCGCGGCATTCAAGAAGATCTTTCCGATGAACGCGCGTCCGCTGCAGCCGATCAACGCCCGCTCGATCGTCGAGGACGTCACCCACAGCACGCACGCGGCCAACTGATCGGCGCGATGCAGATCGTCACGATTCCCGCGCCACGGTCCGGCGTGCGCGCAATCCACGGCGATTCCGGGGCGCCGCCATGAGCACCCGCAGCCACTCAGCCCGCGGTCGGCCGCGCCAGATGATGCTCGTGCTCCGGCCGGCGGGTGAACGCCAGCGTCGCGAGCGCGAATAGCTGCAGGACCACCACTGCCGCGGCGGCCAGCCGATAGGCGTCCGCCGTGCCAACCCGCGCCACGCCGATGTCGACCAGCACGCCATAACCCCATTGCACCAGGAAGGCGCCGACGAAGACGATGAGGTTGATCGAGGTCATGACCCGGCCCGACAGTCTCAACGGATAGCGGGAGGCCAGCAGGGAGTAAATCTGCGCGCCGGTGCTCGCCGCGGCTCCGAAGAGGAACCATGCGAGGTAGCTCTGTCCGGCAATGGTGATGATGGCCGCCTGCGCGCCGATCGCCAGCGCCAGTCCGGTCATCATGATCGCGAGCTGGCCGAATCCGCGCCGCATCAGGCGGGCGGCGAACGCCGCGATCGTCAGTTGCCCCAGGAGTCCCGCGAGGCATAGGACCAGTTGGTAGCGGGCCGCGTCGGCGCCAGCCAGATCGTGCACGTTCATGAGCCACGGCACAGCCCAGAGGCCCTGTATGGCCATGAAGCCGCCGGTGGACAACGCGGCGGCCGGAACGAACAGCCAGAACACCGGTTTGGCGACAACGGTGCGCAGACCGCGCAATTGCTGCCCCAGCGTCTCGTGCTGCAGGCCGCTGTCGATGTCCCGCACCGTGCGGAACATGTAGACGCCGACCGCAAGGCTCACCAGGGCGAGGAACATGAAGACCGGTCGCCAACCCGTGTACGGCAGCACCATCGCCAGCGGTGCGCTCGAGGTCACGGCGCCCAGTCCGCCCGCAGCCATGATGAGCCCGGTCACGCCGGCCTGCCTTTCCGGCGGCAGGAACTGCGAGGAATACTTCAGCGCCGCCATCAGGCACGCCGAGACGCCGAGCCCCATCACGCCGCGTGCGATGGTGAGCGCGGTGTCGCCATGCCCAAGGGCGAAGCCGAGCGCGCCCGCCGCGGTGAGCAGCAGCAGCGCGGATTCTGTGCGACGCGGGCCATAGCGATCGAGCAGGAGGCCGACGGGAAGCTGCGCGATCGCGAACGCGAGGAAGAACGCGCTGGTGAGCCGCCCGAGCTCGCCCGCGTTCAGCCCCAGATCGCCGGTGAGCTCCGGCGCGATCACCGCGTTGACGGTGCGCAGGAAATAGGAAAGGAAGTATCCGGCCAGAAAAGGCAGGATGGGAAAGAGGATGGGGCGCATGGCGGGCAAGTTAGCAGAATCCCGCCGTGGCCGCAGATCGGCCGTGCATCACCGTGATTCCGGATCGCAGTCCGGCGGATTACGACGGGCTCATCGCGGCACCGGACGCCAGCGCCTTCAGAACTTCATGTCCTCGAAGAACTTCTTCACGCCGTCGAGCCATGAGGACGAGCGCGGACTGTGCTCGCCGCCCTGCAGGGTGCTGCCGAACTCCTGCAGCAGCTCCTTCTGCCGCTTGGTCAGATTCACCGGCGTCTCGACCGCCACGCGGCACAGCAGATCGCCCACGCTGCCGCCGCGCACCGACTTCACGCCCTTGCTGCGCAGACGGAATACCTTGCCGGTCTGGGTCTCGGGCGGCACCTTCAACATCACGCGGCCGTCCAGGGTCGGCACCTCGAGCTCGCCACCGAGCGCCGCCACCACCATGGTGATCGGCACCTCGCAGTAGAGATCGCTGCCGTCGCGGCGGAAGATCGGGTGCTCCTTGACGTGGATGCTGACGTAGAGATCTCCCGGCGGTCCGCCGTTCTCCCCGGGCTCGCCCTCGGCGGTCAGGCGGATGCGGTCGCCGTTGTCGACGCCGGGCGGCACCTTCACCTGGTGCGTCTTGCTGTCGCGCACGCGGCCCTGGCCGCCGCACGCCATGCAGGGGTCACGGATGATCCGGCCGGCGCCACGGCACTTCGGACAGGTCTGCTGGACGGAGAAGAAGCCCTGGCTCATGCGGATGTGGCCGTTGCCGCCACAGGCATCGCAGGTCACCGGCGCGCTGCCAGCCTTGGCGCCGCTGCCTTTGCACGCGGGACATTCCTTGGAGGTCGGCGTCTTGATCTTGACGGTGGCGCCGAAGACCGCCTCCTCCAGCGTGAGCTCGAGGTCATACTGCAGGTCCGAGCCGCGGTAGGCGCGCGAACCGCCGCGGCGGGCGCCGGTGGCGCCGAAGATGTCGCCGAACACGGAATCGAAGATGTCGCTGAAGCCGGCCGCTCCTCCAAACCCCGCACCGGCGGCGGCCGACGGGTCCACGCCCGCGTGCCCGAACTGATCGTAGGCGGCGCGCTTGCGCTCGTCGCTCAGGACCTCGAAGGCCTCCTTGACCTCCTTGAACTTCTCCTCCGCAGCCTTGTCGCCCGGATTCCGATCCGGGTGCAGCTTCATCGCCAGCCGGCGATATGCCTTCTTGATCTCGGCCTCGGTCGCGTTCCGGCTGACCTCGAGCAGTTCGTAGTAATCGCGTTTCGCCATGGTTCGTCGACGTTATTGGCCCAGCTTCCGCCCCCGGCCCCGCCACGGGCCGGCCACGCGTTGCACGAGCACACGCAGCCCGTGCAGGCAGCGCGCCCGCACGGGCTCATTCCTCGGCGAGGCGCGGCCCCGCCTCATCACTCCGCTCACCGCGTTACGGGCGCGGAGCGATGCCGGCGTTACTTGTCGTCCTTCACTTCCTCGAAGTCGGCGTCGACCACCGTGCCCTCCTCGGCCTTCGCGCCGGAGGAAGCCTGCTCCCCCGCGCCACCGGCAGCGCCGGCCTGCTGCTCGTTCGCCTGCGCGTAGGCGCGCTCGGCGATCTTGCCGGAGAGCTCCGCGAGCTTCTGCGTCCTGGCCTCGATCTCGGCCTTGTCGTCGCCCTTCACCGCGGTGCGCAAGGCCTCGATTGCGGCCTCGATCTCCTTCTTCTCGCCCTCCTGCACCTTCTCGCCGAGCTCCTTCACCGACTTCTCGGTGGCGTGAATGAGGTTGTCCGCCTGATTGCGGGCGTTCACCAGCTCGTGGAACTTCCTGTCCTCGGCCGCATGCGCCTCGGCATCCCTGACCATCTGCTGGATCTCCGCCTCCGAGAGCCCGCTCGAGGCCTGGATGCGTATCGACTGGTGCTTGCCGGTCGCCTTGTCCTTCGCCGAGACGTTCAGTATGCCGTTGGCGTCGATGTCGAAGGTGACCTCGATCTGCGGCACGCCGCGCGGCGCCGGCGGGATGTCCGCGAGATCGAAGCGGCCGAGGGACTTGTTCGCCGCGGCGCGATCGCGCTCGCCCTGCAGGACGTGCACGGTCACCGCCGTCTGGCCGTCCTCGGCCGTGGAGAAGACCTGCTGTGCCTTGGTCGGGATGGTGGTGTTCTTCTCGATGAGCTTGGTCATGACGCCGCCCAGCGTCTCGATGCCGAGCGACAGCGGCGTGACGTCGAGCAGCAGCACGTCCTTGACGTCGCCGCCCAGCACGCCGCCCTGGATCGCCGCGCCGACCGCCACCGCCTCGTCGGGATTGACGTCCTTGCGCGGCTCCTTGCCGAAGAGACTGCGCACGACCTCCTGCACCTTGGGCATGCGGGTCTGGCCGCCGACCAGGATCACCTCGTCGATCTCCGAGGGCGCGACACCCGCGTCCTTCATCGCCACCTTGCAGGGCTCGATGGTCCGGTTGATGAGATCCTCCACCAGCGCCTCGAGCTTGGCGCGGGTGATCTTGACGTTCAGATGCTTCGGACCGCTGGCATCCGCCGTGATGTACGGCAGGTTGACGTCGGTCTGGCTGCTCGAGGACAGCTCGATCTTCGCCTTCTCGGCCGCCTCCTTCAGGCGCTGCAGGGCGAGCGGGTCGTTGTGCAGATCGAAGCCCTGATCCTTCTTGAACTCCTCGCACAGGAAATCGATGACGCGCAGGTCGAAGTCCTCGCCGCCCAGGAACGTGTCGCCGTTCGTGGACAGCACCTCGAACTGCTTCTCGCCGTCGACGTCGGCGATCTCAATGATCGAGATGTCGAAGGTGCCGCCGCCCAGGTCATAGACGGCGATCTTCCGGTCGCGCTTCTCGGCCTTGTCCAGACCGAAGGCGAGCGCGGCGGCCGTAGGCTCGTTGATGATGCGCTTGACGTCCAGCCCGGCGATGCGCCCGGCGTCCTTGGTCGCCTGACGCTGCGAATCGTTGAAGTACGCCGGCACCGTGATGACCGCTTCGGTCACGGGGTGGCCGAGGTAGTCCTCCGCCGTCTTCTTCATCTTCATGAGCACGCGCGCGGAGATCTCCGGCGACGCCATCTTCTTGCCGTTGACCTCGACCCAGGCGTCGCCGTTGTCGGCGGCGACGATCTTGTAGGGCACCATCTTGATGTCCTTCTGCACCATGTCTTCGGCGAACTTCCGCCCGATCAGGCGCTTGACCGCGAACAGGGTGTTCTTCGGATTGGTCACCGCCTGGCGCTTGGCCGACTGGCCGACCAGGACCTCGCCATCGTTGGTGTAGGCGACGATCGACGGCGTCGTGCGCGCACCCTCGCTGTTTTCGATGACCTTGGGCTTGCCGCCCTCGAGGATCGCCACACAGGAGTTCGTGGTACCCAGGTCGATGCCGATGATCTTTGACATGTGCTCTCTCCGCGGACGGAAAATGATTGAGTTACGCGCTTATCTGGGGACGCGGGCAGGTGTTTTCAAGGGCTTGCGGCCGGATGGGCCTGCGGGTCAGTCCTTCGACCCGGCGACGATGACCAGCGCGGGCCGGATCAGCCGGTCATGCAGGCAATACCCCTTCTGCACCACCGTCACCACCGTGTTGGGCTCCGCATCGGCGGGCTGCACCGAGATGGCCTGGTGCAGTTCGGGGTTGAATTTCTCCCCCAGCGGATTCACCTCGATGACGCCGAGCTTTTCCATGGCCTGGGCGAAGGCCTTCCGCGTCAGGGCCATGCCCTCGCGCAGGGACTCGATGTCGGTCGCGCTCTCTGCGGCGGCCACCCCCAGGTCCATGCTGTCCTTCACCGGCAGCATCTCCACGATGAATCTCTCCTGGCCGTACTTGTGGGCGTTCTCGACGTCGCGGGCGCTGCGCTTGCGCACGTTTTCGGCCTCGGCCCGCGCCCGCATGAGATCGTTCAGGTAGCCGTCCGCCTTGCCCTGCAGGGTCTCGAGTTTCTGCATCAATTCCTCCACGCCCGTCGGTTCGGCGCCGGCGGAAAACTCAACGCCGTCATCGGGGCTGGCCATCTCCGCGGCAGCCGCTTCGGCCGTCATCGCATCTTTCTGCATCTCTGCGCTCTCGGATTTGGAACTCATTGCCTGCAGCCTCTCCTCGTAGGCGCTCACGGGCGCCCGTTCTCGTTACGCATGCGCTCAGCCCGAGCGGTCCCGAAACCACGCCCGGCCTTCCGGAAGATGGGACCTAGGTCAGGGATTTCAAGGCCGCGCCGAGCATCCGCGCGGTCAGGTCGACCAGCGGCACCACGCGCGAGTAGGCCATGCGGGTGGGACCGATGACCCCCAGCACCCCGAGGTTGCGGCCGCCCGTGCCGTAGGTGGAGGTCACCACGCTGTAATCGCTCAGCACCTCGTAGCCGGATTCCTCGCCGATGAAGATCTGTACCCCGCTGGCGCCGATGGCCTGGTCGAGCAGGTGCAGGATGTCGCGCTTCTGGTTGAAGGCCTCGAAGACCTGGCGCAGTTTGTCCATGTTCGACAGTTCGTCGATCGCCATGAGATTGGTATGGCCGGTCACCACGAACTCGTCGCCGGCACGGCTCGAAACGAAGGTCTTCTCCGCCATCTCGATGGCGGTCTGCATCATCCGGTCCATCTCCGCCCGCGTGTTCGCCATCTCGCACACCAACCCCTCGCGCACCTGGTCGATCTCCCTGCCGGCGAAGGCCTGGTTGAGGTAGTTCGCCGCCTGCTCCAGCTCCGAGGCGCCGTAGCTGCGCGCCGTGTGTACGATCCGGTTCTGCACCTCCCGCTCGTTGACGACCAGGATGACGAGGACGCGACTGTCGCTGAGGGGCAGGAACTCGACCTGGCGCAGCGACTGGTGCTCCGGCCGCGGGACCATCACGATGCTGGCCAGCTTCGTGACCTCCGAGAGCATGTTCGAGGTACGGGCCAGCAGCGCGCTGACATCGGTCTGGCTGGCGATATCGGCGTTGATGCGTTCGATATCGGTGTCGGTAGGCTCGCGCACCGTCATCATCGTGTCGACGAACAGCCGGTAGCCCGGCGCGGTCGGCACGCGTCCGGCCGAGGTGTGCGGCGAGCGGATGAGGCCCAGGTCCTCGAGATCCGCCATGACGTTGCGGATGGTCGCCGGGCTCAGGTCCAGACGCGAATCGCGGGCGAGCGTGCGCGAGCCGACCGGCTCGCCGTCGGCGATATAACGCTCCACCAGCAGCTTGAAGAGCAACTGCCCGCGCTCCGAAAGCACGACCGAGGGCGATTTGCGATGGATGGGCGGAGCGGTCATGTGGTCGTCGAATCTAGCACTCTACCCTTGGGAGTGCAAAGCCGCCCGCGACGTTCCCAGGCCACGGTTGGCGGGCTGGAATGAAAATGCTAACTTGCCGTGAAAACATTTGCTTACCAACACCACGCCCGCACATGTTCAATCGCGTCGGTCTGTTCGCCAAGAAGGGGGATCCCCAGGTCAAGCAGACCCTGGAGCGGCTGCTGGCCTGCCTGCAGGGACGCGGGGTGGACATCCTCCTCGACGACACCTGCGCCGCCCTGGTCGGAGATCTGGTCGCACCACCGGCGGCCCCGCCGACAGCCGACGGCGGCCGCGAACTCGTGATCGTGGTCGGCGGCGACGGCACCATGCTGAGCGCGGCCCGCAACCTTTTCGAGTTCGACGTGCCGCTGCTGGGCGTGAACCTGGGCAGGCTGGGTTTTCTTGCCGATTTGAGCCCCGCGGACATCCCCGTTGGCATCGAGGCGATACTCGACGGCCGGTACACCGAGGAGCTGCGCATGTTGCTGCGCTGCGAGGTGGTCCGAAACAGCGAGGTCGTGGCCACCAGCAATGCCTGCAACGATGCCGTCGTGCAGAAATCCAACACGGCACGCCTCATCAGCCTGAGCACCTACATCAACGGCCGCTTCCTGCACAGCCAGCGTTCCGACGGCCAGATCATCGCCACCCCGACGGGCTCCACCGCCTACGCCCTCTCCGGTGGCGGACCGATCCTGCACCCGGCACTGGATGCGGTGGTGATCGTTCCCATCTGCCCGCACACCCTCACCCAACGCCCGATCGCGCTGGCGGGCAACAGCCGCATCGAGGTGCTGGTGAATACCCGCGAGCCGGATCGGGCGGAGTTCACCTGTGACGGTGAATCCATCTGCACCCTGCAGCCCGGCGATCGGGTGCACATCGTCAAGCACGAGCGCACCGTGCGGCTGCTGCACCCGGCGGGTCACGATCACTACGCGACCCTGCGCGCGAAGCTCAACTGGGGCACCGACCCCTGCTGAGTATCCGGTCGGGCGACCTCGTGCTGCGCTACCTGCAAGTCAAGCATCTCGCGGTCATCGACGAGGTCGAACTGGAGTTTGACGGCGGGATGACCGTCTTCACCGGCGAGACCGGCGCCGGCAAGTCGATACTGATCGAGGCCCTGGGGCTGGCCCTCGGCGACCGCGCCGAGAGCAGCATGGTGCGCGCAGGCTGCGAGCAGGCAAGCATTTCCGCGATCTTCGATCCGCCGCCTGACACCGCCTTCGCGGCGCTCCTGGAGCAACACGGAATCGAGCGCGAGGAGGAACTGGTCATCAAGCGGCAGGTAGGCAGCGACGGGCGTTCGCGCGCCTTCGTCAACGGCTCGCCGGTGCCCCTGACGGTCTTGCGCGCCATCGGCGAGCGGCTCGCGGACATCCACGGACAGCATGAGCATCATTCCCTGCTCCGCCGCGACGCGCAACGGGAATTGCTCGACGAATTCGGCCATCATGAGCAGCTGCTCGACGCCGTCGGCTCCGCTCATGCGCGCCTGCGCGCGCTTCAGGAACGGCTCGTGCAGCTCGAGGGCGCCTCCGGCAGCGCCGAAGGCGAGGCGGACCTGCTCCGCTACCAGGTTTCGGAGTTGAAGGCGCTGCAGCCGACCCCCGAGGGCATCGCGGCTCTGGAAGAGGAGCATCGCCGCCTCGCCAATGCCGGGCGCCTGGCCGAGGGATGCGGACAGATCCTGGACCTGCTGAGCGATGCGGAGGACAACGCGCAGGTCATGGCGGACCGCGCCGCGCGCGAGGTCAACGCGCTCGCCCGTCTGGACGCGCGCTTCGCGGAGGTCGCGGCCATGCTGGAGGCCGCCTCGATACAGCTCGGCGAGGCGGCGCTTTGGCTGCGCCACTATGCCGGCGGCATGGATGCCGACCCCGCGCGTGTGGAACAGATCGAGCAGCAGATCGCCGGGCTGCACGACCTCGCGCGCAAGCATCGCGTGCCTGCCCCGGAACTGCCGGCGCAACTGGTGCGCCTCGAGCAGCGCCTGTATGAACTGGAGCACGGCGCCGAGCTGCGCCAGCAGCTGCGCCGCGAGATCGAGGCCGCCCTGCAGGGGTACGACGAGGCGGCGCAACGGCTGCACGAGGTGCGCGTGAAGGCGGCGAAGAAGCTTGCCGCGGCGGTAACGCGCAACATGCACGAGCTCGGCATGCCGGGCGGCAGGTTCGCCGTCGGCGTGGAGTCCCCGGGCGCGGCCGCGCGCGCCGCGCACGGCAGCGACCGCGTCGAGTTCGAGGTGACGGCCAATCCCGGACAACCGATGAGGCCTCTCATCAAGGTGGCCTCGGGCGGGGAACTCTCGCGCATCAGCCTTGCCATCCAGGTCCTGAGCGCCAGGGGCAAGCGCGTGCCGTCATTCGTCTTCGACGAGGTGGACGTCGGCATCGGCGGTCGCGTGGCCGAGATCGTCGGACGCATGCTGCGGGATCTGGGCGGGAGCGGCCAGGTGCTCTGCGTCACGCACCTGCCGCAGGTGGCGGCGCTCGGCCACCAGCACATTCGCATCGAGAAGGCCATCGACGACGGCACCACCCGCATCGACGCATCGCCGCTCGGGAGCGAGGCGCGGGTCGAGGAGCTCGCTCGCATGCTGGGCGGAGTCACCATCACCAAGCAGACGGTCGCCCACGCGCGCGCGATGCTGGAGGCGTCCGCCACCGGCTAGGCGGGCGGAGTCTCGGGGCAGCTGGGGCGGGATCGGGAAGGCGGTCAGTTCTTGCGGCTGGCGCACTGCCGGCATTTGCCGTAAAGGACCAGCGAGTGCTCGATCAGCTCGAAGCCATAACGCCCGGCGATATCGCGCTGATGCTGCTCGATGACCTCGTCGACGAACTCCTCGACCTTGCCGCACTGCATGCAGACGATGTGGTCATGATGCCGGCCGCGATTGATCTCGAAGACGGCCTGGCCGCTCTCGAAATTGTGGCGGCTGACCAGACCGGCGGCCTCGAACTGCGTCAGAACGCGGTAGATGGTGGCGAGCCCGACGTCTTCGCCGTGGTCCAGCAGCGCCTTGTAGACATCCTCGGCCGTCATGTGGCGCGGGTCGGCCCGCTCCAGGATCTCCAGTATCCGAAGGCGCGGCAGCGTCGCCTTCAGACCGGCCCGCTTCAGCTCTTGTGAATCCATAGTCGATCTTCTTCTGACCGCGATTGACCGGGGACAAGAATGCCTGGAATCGGTCTGCAGTATAGCGGAAATCGGCGGAATGGGACCCTGTGGCGACGCCCCCGGGTGACGCGCGGGCGACGGCACACCGAACCTGAATGCGGACTCGCGGTCACACTCAGCGTGGTCTTGAACATCCGCGCGGGTTACCATATCGCCCCTGACTTCCCGTCCGTTCCCGCATGCATCCGAAGAATTCCACCCCGACGTTCGTACTGGTCACGCTGACGCTTGCCCTGACCGCGGCCTGCAGCCGCACCGGCATACCCTCCCCGGCCGATCTGCCCATCGTCTACAAGATCGACGTGCAACAGGGCAACCTGGTGACGCAGGACATGCTCGCGCAGCTCGAGCCCGGCATGGACAAGACGAAGGTGAAATACGTCATGGGCACCCCGCTGGTGACGGACACCTTCCACGCCGATCGTTGGGACTACATTTATACGATGCAGGAGCGTGGCGGCACACGCACCCAGCGGCGGGTATCGCTGTTCTTCACGGAGGGCAAGCTCGCGCGGGTGGAGGGCAACGTGAAACCGGCCGCCGGTGCGATCGCGCCCAGCGCCGAGGCGCAGGCAATGACGGTGGAGGTGCCCGAGGCAGAGAAATCGCTGGTCGAGAAGATGAAGGGCACGGTCAGCGGAGACGAGCGGGAGTCCGCCGGCAAGGCTGCTGCGACGGAGCCCGCCGCGACGGCCGCGGCTGGCGGCAACCCCGCGGAATCCGTCGCCGCCGAGGCCGGGAGCAATCAGGGCGAAACCGCGGGTGAGGGCAGTGAATTCGCGGTCGACAACGATGCCGGGGCGGGCAGGAGCGCGGAATCGGACAGCGAGGCGGCGGAGCGCGGCGATCCGCTGCTACCGCGCTTCCAGGCCGAATCCGATCTCGAGAATGCCGTGCTCACCGACGAGGCGCCGCCGGCCGTGGCCGCAGAGGCGGCGACCGGCGCGGATGCAACGACCGAGCAGGGCGCCGCCGCCGCGGGTGGCAAGGGCGATACCGGCGCGGCTACGGAGGTGACCATTCCCGATGACGCCCCGACCCCGCCGAAGAAGGGGTTTTTCCGCCGGATGCTGGAAAAGGTGGGCGTCGGCGACAACGAAGGCGGGGAGTACGAATCCGCCGACCCGAAATACCGGGACCCGTCCGACCCCGAGGCGCAGTGACTCCGCCCAAGTTGCGCCCGTGCAACTTGCGGGGGTGCGATATTCGCCTTACGTCCTGATTTGTGGTGCCATTCGCATATTGCCTTCGCGAGCTTTTGCGACTATACAACTATCGTCCGGGCGATGATCGGCTTGTGGGGCCCGCCGTTCGGGCGGGAACGTCTGGGGGAGGGATCGGATGTCACACGGTGCATTGTTTGCCGGGCGCGCGTCAGCGGGGGCCGCATGCGCCTGAGTCACGCCGAACAGACCCATCTGGGTATCGGGATCCGCGCCCACGGCACGGAAAGCTGGTCCGAACTGTTCGCCTCGCTGCGCGAACGCATTCCGGCCATCCGGCGCGCCGTCGGCGGCGACGCCGAACTCGGATTGAGCCTGCAGCTCCCCGCACTCGCCGCCTTCGAGCTCTATGACCCGGCGAACCTGGCCGCCTTCCAGGGCTTCCTCGAGGAGGAGGGCTGCTACGTTTTCAGTCTCGACGGCCGCACCTTCGGCGCACGCGGCATACCGCCCGACAGCCGCTGGGGCAACCAGTTTCCGGACTGGCGTGACATGCGGCGGCTGGCCTACACGAACGTCCTCGCCGACATCCTCGCCGAGCTGCTGCCGGAGGACGTGCCTTATGGCAGCATCAACACCCTGGCCGTCGCTGGCCGTGAGACGATCGAGATCAACGAGATACCGGCTGCCGCGCGCAACCTGCTCCGGTTCGCCGCCTACCTCAGCTTTCTGAAGCAGACCAATGGCAAGCACATCGCGCTTGCCCTCGAACCGACCCCGTGTTGCCTGCTGGAGACGGGGGCGGAAGCGGTGAAGTTCTTCCGCGACTATCTGTATTCACCGGTGGGCGTGGCGCATTTCGCCGGGGCGTCGGGGATCGCGGCGGCGGAGGCCGACGAGCGGCTCCGATCGCACCTTGGCCTGTGCGTGGACACCAGCCATGCGGCGGCCATGTTCGAGTCCCCGGAGTCCTGCGTTGAACGTCTCCGTCACGCGGGAATACCGATCATGAAACTGCAGGTAGCCACGGCACTGAGCACGCGCAATGCCGAGCTGACCCGCCGGCTGCCGGCGGCCGGAGAGCTGGCAGACAGCCCGGTCGTACAGCGGCGCGGCGAGGCCCTGCTTCGGTTCCTGGACACCCGCACCGCATTCGCCGGACTGATCGAGGCGACCGATGACGACAGGGAGTGGCGCATTGCCTGCCACGCGCCGGTGTCGCAGGCGGAGGTGGCGCCGTTCGAGACCACGCAATCCGTGACGCTGGGATTCCTCACCATGCATGCGCGCGATCCCCTCACCGGCCATGTGGAGCTGGAGATCGACGGGACCTCCGACGGCAGGTCGTTGGCGGCCACGCGTTATGCGCGCGAATTTGCATGGACGCTCAAGGCGATAGGCCAGCCTCGCCGCGCCTCCGGCGACCCTGCGGCGGAGACCCTGAAGGAGCGCCGCAAGAAGAGCCCGACCCTGCGGATCACCGGCTAGCGCTGTCGTGCGCTCACCTGCGGCCAGGCTGGGCCGCTCTCGCGGTCGCGCGCAACCGCCGCGCCTCCTTCGGATCGACACGCAGGGGGCGGTATACCTCGATCCTGTCACCCTCACGCACCGCGTCCTCCAGCGTGCACAGCCTGCCGTGGATACCGACGCGATTCACCGCGAGATCCACGCCGGGAAACCGGTCGAGCAGGCCGGAGATCTCGATGGCCTCGCGCACGCTCGTTCCCGACCTCACCTGTAGCGGGAGGCTGACCTGCTCAACGGGCGTCGCGTAGACGACCTGCACCGCGATCCGCTCAGGCCTGGCAACCATACAGGTCACGGGCGCGGGCGCAGAATGCGTCGATGAGCGAACTGGAGATCGAGTGAAACGCCTTGCCGAAGGTCATTGCCAGCAGCCTGCTGCTGAACTCGAATTCCAGGTGGAGCGCCACGAGGCAGCCCTGCCGCGCCGCGCCCACCGATTCGAAGCTCCAGTGGCCGTGCAGTCGCCGGAACGGGCCGTCGACCAGTTGCATGTCGATGCGTTCGCCGTCTCGCAGGCGATTGCGCGTCGTGAAGGCCTGCCGTATGCCGCTGCGGGCGAGCGCCAGCCGCGCGGTCACGTCGTGCTCTCCGCGGGCCAGTAGCTTCACCTCCGTGCACCAGGGCAGAAACAGCGGATAGGACTCGATATCGGCGACCAGGGCGTACATCTGCCCGGCGGTGTACGGCACCATGGCGCTCTTCTGTATCTTCATCATGACGCGGCGGTGACTGTCCTCCGCGCAGATTGTCGTTGAAAACCACCCCTATTCTCAAACGCACGGGCTAGGCCGGGGCGCCCGAGGCGCCGCGCCTGCCGACCTAAAGCAACCGGCGGTCTTGCCGCTACTCCACGCAGGAACGCAAACGGCGTCGTCCCGCCCTCAGGAAGCCCGCATGCAATCTGCCGCCAGGACGACCGCCCCAGCGATACCCGAGAAGATCGGCCGGTTCCGGCCGACGCGGGTCATCGGCCAGGGCGGCCAGGGCGTGGTGTACCTGGCCAGGGACCCCGACCTCGACCGCCTGGTCGCGGTGAAGACCCTTACGCGCCGCTGCGCCGACCCGGGGCGCATGGTCACGGAGGCGCGTCACGCCGCCAGGCTGCAGCATCCGAACATCGTCACTCTGCTGGAGATCGGCACGCACGAGGAGCTGCCCTTTCTCGTCTACCAGTACGCCGAGGGCACGAGCCTGAAGCAGACGCTCGATGCGCGCCAGCCGATCCCGCCGGCACGCGCCATCGCGCTCATGCTCAGGATACTCGAGGGCATCGCGCACGCGCACCGCGCCGGCATCCTGCATCGCGACCTGACGCCCGGCAACATCCTCGTCGACAAGGACGGCAATCCGCTCATACTGGACTTCGGAATATCCAGCCTGGTCGGCATGTCCGCCACCGGCAGCAACGTCCTGGGCACGCCCAACTACATGTCGCCGGAGAATCTCACCGGGGGCGAGGTGGGGCCGGCCGCCGACATCTTCTCGCTGGCTGTGATCCTGCACGAGCTGCTCACCGGCCACCCCCTTATCGTCGCGGACAACCCAATGACGGCGATGTACAAGGTGGTGAACGAGACCTTTCTGCCGCCGTCGATGGCCAATCCCGCCGTCGACGCCCCGCTCGACGGGATCGTCATGCGCGGTCTGGAGCGGGACCCGGCGCGTCGCTACGCGAACGCGCAGGAATTTATCGAGGCGCTGAAGGGTTACATCGATCCACAGGATGCCCCGCGCGAACTGGACGGCAACACCGACGGCAACAGCGCCGTGGATTTCCTCCTCCGCCGCCTGAGCCGGCGCCCGGATTTCCCGGCCATCTCCCGCCACATCGCCGAGATCACGCAGAAGACGAGCAAGAGCGACGACACCCACGCCAACGAACTGGCGAATGTCATACTCAAGGATTTCGCGCTGACCTCCAAGCTGCTGAAGCTCGTCAACTCCTCCGTCTACCGCCACGGCGGCGGCTCGGCCATTACCACGATCAGCCGCGCGGTCATGATCCTCGGCTTCGAGCAGGTGCGGCAGGCCGCCCTGAACCTGACCATGTTCGAGCACCTGAAGAACGCCGAGCAGGCGCAGGACATGCGCAACTCGTTGCTGAACTCGTTCTTCAGCGCGATGGTCGCGCGAGATCTGGCGAGCGACACCCACGGCGTCGGCGGCGAGGAGGTGTTCATCGTCGCGCTGTTCCTTCGCCTCGGCAAACACCTGGCGATCTTCTATTTCCCCGAGGAGTATCGCGAGATCGAACGCCAGATCGCCAACCGGGGCCTGAGCGAGCTGAATGCCTCCAAGGAGGTGATGGGCGCCTCCTACGTGGAGCTCGGCGCGGCCATCGCCAGGCAATGGCAGTTGCCCGACCTGGTGATCCGGGGGATCAACTGCTCGGCATCCCCCGCCGGCACTCAGCCAAATTCACCGACCGACCAGGCCGTGGCGATCGCCGCGTTCTCCAACGAGCTCGCCGAGGTCTTCGCCCGTGGCGGCCCCAATGTCGCCGCGAATCTCGAAGCGCTGACGTCGCGCTACAAGCGCACCCTGAAGATCAATGGCGAGGAGCTGAAGAAGGTCGTCACCGTGGGCATGGAGCGGGTGACGGAGTACGCCCGCATCCTGAACATCAACACGCGCGACAGCGCGCTCTGCGCGAGCATCAGCAAGGCCACCGGCAGGCCGATGCCCGCGACGGATGCGGCGGCGCCCGATAACGCAGCGAACGCGGGCGGCGCTGCAGCCCCGGCGCCGAGCGCCGGGGAGAGTGACGACGCGGCGATGAAGCGGCGGATGCTCCTCATCAACAGCATCTCCGAGATTGCGACCACGGTGATGGGCGAGTACAACCTCAACAACGTGCTGGTGATGATACTCGAGACCCTTTACCGCGGCGTCGGCTTCTCCCGCGTGCTGATGGTCGTCAAGGACGCCAGGACGCGCGGCATGCAGGCCCGCTTCGGCTTCGGCGAAGCGATCGACGAGCTGATCCCGAAGTTCCGCTATACGCTCGACGGCGGCTCCGACATATTCGTCGAGGCGGCCGCCACGGGGCGGGAATTCGTGGTGCTCGACACGAGCGCCCCGGAATACCACCAGCGCATTCCCGCCTGGTGCCGCAGCCTGACCGCGCCCCGCGCCGTGGTGCTGCTGCCCATCGTCGTCAACAAGGCCGTCATCTCGCTCATCTACGCGGATTTCGCCACCACCAGCACTCGCATCTCGGTGGAGGAGATCAAGCTCTTCGCGACCCTGACCAAGCAGGCGGCGCTCGCGATCCATCAGAAATCGCAGCGCCGATAGCGTCGCCGCCCGCGCCGGGGGACCTGTATAATTGCGGCCCCTCCCCCTCCCGCGAAACACCTTCCGTTGCGATGGCCAGGAAAGAGGAAAAAGCCCCCAGCAGCACGATTGCCCTGAACAAGAGAGGCAAGCACGACTACTTCATCGAGGACCGCTACGAGGCGGGGATCGCGCTGGAGGGCTGGGAGGTGAAGAGCCTGCGCGCCGGCCGCGTGCAGCTGCGCGATTCCTACGTCATCATCAAGGACGGCGAGGCCTATCTGTTCGGCGCACTCATCACGCCGCTGCCCACCGCGTCCACTCACATCACGCCGGACCCGCAGCGCACGCGCAAGCTGCTGCTGCATCGGCAGGAGCTCAGCCGCCTGATCGGCGCCGTCGAGCGCAAGGGCTACACGCTCATCGTCACCGCGCTGTACTGGAAGAAGGGCCGGGCCAAGGCGGAGATAGCGCTGGCCAAGGGCAAGCAGGAGCACGACAAGCGCGCCACCATCAAGGAGCGTGACTGGCAGCGCGAGCAGCGCCGCCTGCTCAAGCACGGCTGACCGCGCATACGCCTCGCCGGCCCGGGAACTCCGGTCCGGGCCGCCCGGGAGGTCTGGCGCTGCCGTGGCGAACGACCGGCCGGGCGATATCGCACCGGCAGTTCGGCTGGGCGGCGCTGCCGACGCAACCCCGGGTGCAGTGGCGCCAGGGACCTCGAATCCGCCCACGACCGGCCGCAACTTTGCTACAGTAGCGATGTCTCACCTTTCAGTTCCCGGGGGCGACCTGGCTTCGACGTGGGTTTGAAACCTCAAGGGGCATGCCGAGGGGCAGAGCACCTCGTAAATCCAACTGCAAAACACATAGTTGCCAACGACGACAACTACGCCTTAGCCGCTTAAGCCGGCTAACCTTCGACCCGGTCGTGCTTGTGCGCTGGACTCGAAGGTCATCCACACAAGATCGTGACGAGGCACGCCTGGGGCCGAGATCACCAAAGCCGTACAGGATCGCCACGTGGTCCCCCTGCCGCTCGGAGGCGCGTGGTCAAATCAAAGAGACGGCTACGCATGTAGAACCTTAGGCGTATGGCTTGCGGACGCGGGTTCGATTCCCGCCGCCTCCACCAATGACGAAACCCCAACCGTTCCCGGTTGGGGTTTTTCCCTGCCTGATTGCGCCGGTTCCCGCGTGTTGTAGGGGTTCCTGCGGAGGCCTGCGGACTTCGTGGGCCAGCCTCTCGCCGTTCCGGGCCACATTCCACCCACTCCTGGCCATTCCTCGCTCCCTGACTGGCCCGACGTCCGCAACTTCGACCCATACAGAGCAAAGGGTTACGCGAGGACGAATCGCGCGGTTTGATTGTGGCATCGGCAGGCGAAGGAAACCATGTCAGGTGTGTCTTGCCCGCAGTGCTTGGCGACTGCCGGCGTTCCGCAACATGTATGACCACATGTACGGTTCGCGCCAGAGCATCCTGGCTCTTGCTGCCCAGCGGTTACGTTGACCCCGATCAGAGCGCCGGCCACCATCCCTGGTAATGTCTATTCCCAGATATTGCCGGACTCCCGGACCGGTCGAATTTCGCGTGGAGGGTTCGGTCATGATCAACAACCACGCATTGCCGTTGGTTCTGTCTCTGGCGATTCTGCCTGCCATGGCGCCCGCCCAGGATTTCGCCCGGGCCGAGCGGTTGTTCGCGCAGCACTGTGCCGTGTGTCACGGCGCCGATCGCGGCGGCTATATCGCACCGGCGCTGAACCGCGACGAGATCAAACTGGAACGCGCGCAGGTCGCGGGGAAGATTCTGGCCGGCGCCCCGCCCACGCTCATGCCGCAACACCCGGGCTGGCCCGTGTCGGCGCTGTCGGCGAAGGACCGCGATCTGCTGGCCGAGCTCGTGACCACGCAACCGAAGCGCGCGCGCGGCTGGGGCATAGATGACGTGCGCGAATCGCTCGAGGTGCTGGTCGGCGACGAATCGAAGCTCCCGGCCGCGCCGCGCTACCGGATCGAGCGCATCGACGACCTCATGGTGGTCATGTCGCGCGGCCGCCATGCGGCCGGGGACGAAGCCAAGGTGATGTTCTTCGACGGGCGCACGCACAAGAAGCTCGGCGAGGTCGCCACCGGGTCCGCGCCGCACCTTATGGATTTCCATCCGACGCAGGAGCGCTGGGCATACGTGCGCGACGACAGCGGCTGGGTGCACAAGATCGACCTGTACGCACTACGGACGGTGCGCAAGGTGCGCGCCGGGCTGAACGGCACCTCGCTCGCCGTCTCGCGCGATGGCCGCTACGTGGCCGCCGGCTCCTACGTGCCGCACACGATGGTCATCCTCGACGCGGCCACGCTCGAACCGGTGCGCCTGATCGAGCTCGCCGGCACCGATCCCGATAGCAATATGGTGCAGGCGGACGCGGGCATCATTACCTCGACGCCGTTTGCGAACTACTTCGTGGTCGCGCTCGAACAGGCAGGTCAGGTGTGGATCCTCGACCTCGACAAGCCCGGAATGCCGATCACAACGATCACGAACGTGGGCCAACATCTGCACGACGGCTTCCTCTCGCCCGACGGGCGATACCTCGTCGTGTCCGCGTATGACGATAACCTGAATGCGGTCATCGACCTCGCCGAGGCGCGCATCGTGCGCAAGATCCCCGCCGGCTGCAAGCCGCATCTCGGCTCGGGCGCGGTGGTGCGGTCGAACGGCCGGCTGCTCGGCATCGGCACCAACATCGGTGAGGCCGACTGCAAGTCGTTCGAGGTGACGGTGTTCGACATGAGCAGCTTCGAGGTGGTCAAGCGCATTCCGGTCATCGGCCCGACGGAATCGCCGGCGGCGCATCCCGACGCGCCCTATGTCGTGGTTGACATCGTCGGCACCGGCCCGAACGCTAACAAGCTCCAGTTTATCGACAAGAACTCGCTCGAGGTGGTGCGTACGCTCGAAGTCGCCGGCACGCTCGGCCACTCGCATTTTCCCGAATACACCGCGCGCGGCGACTTTTTCTACGTCAGCGCGCGCTACCGCGGCGACCGCAGTGTCGGCGCCTGGGGCGGCCAACTCGTCGTGTTCGACTCGTACTCGCTCAGGAAAGTGAAGTCGGTTCCGGTCGACGTGCCTGCGGGCGTGTTCTCCCGGGTGCGGGCGCGGACCGTCGTCGTGGGCCTGCAGACGCCCACTCAGTAGTGCTAGGGTCCATAGCAAGCCCTGCTTCGATCGCTGACCCGCGGGAGCAGTCGCCTGTCGGGCCAGCATGACAAGATGGACACGCAGTCCTCCGCACTCGACGCGACGCACCGCGCCAACGTTGGCGATGCGCTGCCGAGCGGCCCGCTTGCCGGGCGGCGTTCCGGCAGCCCCAAGGATCGAGTTCGCAGTGGTTCGCCGCAGCCCGCGGGACTTCGATGGTGCACTTTCGACGCGGTTCGGCGCCGGCGACTCTCCCACCGCCAAGTCGCGGGTCCGGGCAGACCGCCCCGGGCCACTCCAGTACCACTCTCGCCAACGGCTTTGCACCGGGAGCGAATTCCCGCCCCTGGTCTCGGCTGGACCTTTTTGGTCTCCGCGTGGCCACCACGGTGTCATCGGCACGACACCGCGCCATACCACCGGCGCATTTTTCCCCTGGTTGGCCCATGCGCCCGTGTCGAGCGGAGACGCGGCGGCGTCAGGGCCGTGCGCGGGGCTGTCCGAAGGGGAAACCGACCAGGTCCTCGCGCGAGTGCGTCGCCCCGAACACATGAGTCAAAAGCAGGTCCCGCACATCGAGCGCGTCGACCGGACCAGCCGGGAGCAGGTTCTGCTCCGATGACAGGAACAACGGTCCGTTGGCCGCATCGTCCGTAATTCGACCGTGCGACCCGCCGACCAGCGTCGCGTCCAGCGGAATGACGTCCATCAGGGTTCGAAAGCCCAGTTTCCTCTTGAGCAGCCGCCAACCGATGCTCGTCGTGGGTACGGCGATCGACGGATCCACGAACAGCTCAACGGGGTCGTAACCGGGCTTGCGGTGGATATCCACGGTACGGGCGAAGTCCGGCGCGCGTGCGTCGTTCTGCCAGTAGTAGTAGGTGAACCAGCTGTGCGAATCACTGATCGCCACCAAGTCGCCGGATCTTGGATGATCCAGCCCGTGCAACGCCTTCGAATGCGCATCCAGCACCTTCTCGACCCCGGGAAGCGATTCTAGGATCTGCCTTACCTGTCCGATCCGGTCCGGCTGATTCACGTAGACATGCGCGACCTGGTGATCGGCGACCGCAAAAGCGCTCGAGGCGCCGGCATCGAGCAGCTCGCGGCCGAGCTCCTCGCGCACGGTCAGCAATCCGGCCGACCGCAGCGCACGATTGATGTGCACCGGGCGATCAACCGGTGTGATGCCGTATTCCGACAGGACGACGATCGCAGCGCCGTGACGACTGGCGCAGTCGATGAGCTGGCCGCACAGCGCATCGATTGCCCGGACATCGGCGGCGATCCGCGGATCGTCCGGCCCGAGTCGCTGCAGGTTGTAGTCGAGATGCGGCAGGTAGACCAGTGTCAACGTCGGGCGCCGGCTGTCGACGATGTGGCGGGCGCAGTCGGCGATCCACCGGCTGCTGACGATGTCCGCCTTCGGGCCCCAGAAGTTGAACAAGGGGAACATCCCAAGCCGACTATTGAGCTCGTCGCGCAAGTCGACCGGCGTCGTGTAGACGTCCGGGATCTTGCGTCCATCGGCCGGATACATCGGCCTCGGCGTGACGGCGATGTCCGCCGAGGAGTACATGTCATACCACCAGAACAGGTTTGCGCAGGTGAACCACGGATCGATGGCGCGCGCGGACTCCCACAGCTTCTCGCCGGCGACCAGACGGTTGGATTGCCGCCAGAACCAGATCTCCGACAGATCCCGGAAGTACCATCCGTTGCCGACGATGCCGTGCCCCGATGGCGGCAGTCCAGTGAGGAACGTCGACTGGACAGTGCAGGTCACGGCCGGCATAACCGTCCGCAGCGGACGCATCCCGCCGCGGGCCATCAGCGACCGCAGGTTAGGGGTATCGGCACCGATGAGCGACGGCGTCAGGCCAACGACATTCAGTACCAGTAATGGCCGCATCGTGCCGCTCTCGCCGCGCAATGGCCGTCAGCTGGCGATCTTGACGACCGGTGTCTGACCACGCAGTACGGAGTTGCCTTCCCACAGCTGGCGCTGGTCGATCGACGGCTCGTCGGCATGTTTGCCCAAGTTCAGGCGCCCACTCTGGCTGAAGAACGCCACCGGGTTGCTCCAGACGATCGTCTCGATGTCGCCCTCGGAGAAGCCCGCCTCGCGCATCGCCTGCGCGGTCTTCGGCACCTTGAGAGGGTCACTGATCCCCCAGTCGGCCGCACTGTTGATCGTGATTCGGTCGGTACCGTACTTCTTCAGCAGTGCGACCATCCGCGGCTCGTCCATCTTGGTGTGCGGATATATAGAGTGCCCGGCCCAGCAGCCGGAATCGAGGGTCATCTCGATGGTCTCTTCGGTATTGTGGTCGACCAGCACTCGCTCGGGGGCAATCCCGCTCGCCCGGACAATGTCGAGAGTGCGCTTCGTGCCCGCCTTCTTGTCCCGATGCGGGGTGTGGATGAGCACCGGCAAGTTGAACTCGATCGCCAGTTGCATCTGCACTTCGAAAAACCGCGTCTCCTCCGGTGTCTGATCGTCGAAGCCTATCTCGCCGACGCCCACGACCGATTCCTTTTCGAGGATTTCCGGCAGCAAATCCATCACCCCCGAGGCGATCTCCATGTTGTTGGTCTCCTTCGGATTCAACCCGATGGTGCAGAAGTGCAGGATGCCGAACTGCCCGGCGCGAAAGCGTTCCCAGCCAACGAGCGAGAGGAAATAGTCTTCGAAGGTGCCGACGTTGCGCCGCGGCTGCCCCACCCAGAACGCCGGCTCGATGACCGCGACGATGCCCGCCGCGGCCATCGCCTGGTAGTCATCCGTCGTGCGGGATGTCATGTGAATGTGATGGTCGAACATCTTCATCGGTGTCTCTCCCGTTAGCCCTCAATGATTGTATCGATGTCCTGCGGTATCGAACGTCCCGCGGCGCGGCGCTCCGTCGCATAGTCCGCCGCCATGCGCCCGAGCTCCGGCGTCCGTCGCCGCGCCAGCCCCGCGATCCGCGAAAGCGCCACCCCGTTGAATATCGCCTTCATGACCATCTGGTTGAAGTTCAGGTCCGGGAAAAAGTATGCGGGATACCGGTTCTCGCAGGCCATCGCGATGAAGACATCGAGAACGTTGCCGCGGCAGGCCTCGATCGCCACCGGCAGAAACGCGGCCGGCTCCGGCAGCACGATGAGGCTGCGCACCAGCGAGCGCTGCTCGCCAATGTCGCCCTTGCAAAAGAGTGACCGCACGACACCCAGATGTTCATCAGGCGAGACCTGATTCAGCGCCTCAGCGAGCAGCCTGCACCGGTGGAGATCCAGCAACGTCCACTGTGCCGGTTGCTCGATGCCCGCGTCGGCCATCGCAGCGTACAGGCCAGCGCCCATCCCCGCGCCCACCGGCTCATCGTCCAGCACGCGCCCGGCCGCAGCGTATTCCGTGCCAAGGCGGTAGCCTTCGAGTCCAGGCCTGGGCGGCGTGCGACCGGCGACCCAGCTTCTGACCTCTGCACTCGACAGTTGATGTAGCAAGCGCTCGACCGCGCTGAAGAGGTCGGTGCGCCCAATGGTCCGAACCGGTCGTCCTCGCATTTCTCCCCCGTGCGACACCCCGTGGCGCATTGCTGCGCCACGGGGTGTCGTCACCGCGGACTCGAGCGTGTTACTTCTTGGTGGCGACGGGCGCGGTCTCTGCGCCGGCCGGCACCGCATCCGCCGCCACGACCCGCCACAGGGCACCCGGCGGGTTGCCGAGCGCGCCCTTGTCGGTCGTGTAGAAGCAGTTGCAGTTGACCGCCAGGACGTTGCCGTCTTCGTCGTAGCCACCGGCGGTGAACTGCAGCGAGGTGTGCAGAAGTTCCTGCATCTGCCACTTCTTGCCGTCGTGGCCTGTGCCGAACACGCGTCCGCTGCACCAGTCGCCGGTCAGATACACGCCCTCCATGCCGCCGTAGTTGGCGACCCCGAAACCCATTACCGAGCAGCCCGTGTCATGCGGGTACTCGGCTGCCGGCAGCGTGCCGACCAGATCGCAATCCTTGCCAGCCTGCGCAGTCTTGTTGTCCTCCTGCAGTGGGTGGCAGCGCGTACCCATGTTCGAGTCCCAGCCGTAGTTCACGCCGCCGGTGCTGTTGGCGGGCTGGAAGTCGATCTCCTCCCAGTGATTCTGACCCACGTCAGAGATGAAGAGATCGCCGGTCTTCGGATCGAACGCGAACTCGTACGGGTTGCGCAGGCCGTAGGACCAGATCTCCGGCCGTGCGTAGGTATGGAGCTTCGCGAATTCCGGCTCGGTGATCCCGAACAGCTCCATCAGGCGCGGCTTGGCCTTCAGGTTGTCGGCGAACGGATTGGACTCCGGGATAGCATAGGCAACATTGTCCGGCGTATTGACGTCGATGCGGAGCATCTTGCCGTGCAACTGGCCGAGGTCCTGACCGGCGTTCAGCGGATCGCCTTCCCAGCCGCCGTCTCCCTTGCCGATGTACAGGTAGCCGTCCGGGCCGAACGCCATGCCGCCACCGAGGTGGTTGTAGTAAGGCTGCTCGATGTGCATGATGACCTTGGAACTCTTCGGATCGGCCTTGTTCGGGTCGTCCTTGGACACGTTGAATCGTACGATCATCGCATCGCCGGCATACGGCAACGAGATGTAGTGAACGTAGAAGTAGCCGTTCTTTTCGTAGTCGGGATGGAAGACGATGTCGAACAGCCCCTGTTCCATGAACTGGCTGAGCACGTCGCCACCGATCGGATTGATGGTCGTCAGATCGAGGAACGGCTCCGGCAGCACCTTGCCACTCTTGTCGACGACCTTCACGCGTCCGACGCGCTCGACGACGAACAGCCGCCCGGACCCATCGCCCGCATTGCTCACGTTGACGGGGTCGTTGAAGCCCTCGGCAACCTTCACCAGCTGGATTTTCGGATCGCCCGGAAGCTTGCCGCCTACCTGGCCCACTTCATCAACGGCCTTGGCAACCTGGCCGGCACTGACCGGGATCGCAAATGTACACAAGACGACTGCAAGCGACGACGATATTCTGCGCATGGCTTCTTTTCCCTCACGTGGATCGTTTTGCATTGATCTTTGCCACCCTGGCGCTCCGCACGCCGCCGCGGTTCTCATCCTGCCGCATGCACGGCGCGCCATCCCGCCGGCATTGAGAGACTTGTCGCCTTAAGTGTCAATCCGACGATACGCAGTGCAGCACGTGATACGACTCGTCGACGCGCCGCGCCGCAATCAACTACACATGGCTCACTATTCAGCCAGTTGCGTTGCGTTCCTTCGGGAGCGCAAGTCCATCGACGGCATTAGTCCTCGGTACAGCCGAGACATTACGAACTGTCTTTCAGGACTTCTTCATGCAGTTCGCACGCCCGCTTCCCGTCCTGCATCGGCCATTTTTCTCGCCATCGGCTCAGGAACATCGGCTCGCCGGATGAGCGCAACGGCAATGTGCCGATGCTGTCCTTCCGCAGCGTTGCAATGGATGATCAGCAAGGTGTGCCTTACGCGTGCCGACAGGGCACGCCCGCGCCGTCACAAGACATCAGGGGCACCGGACTCCCGCGATGCCGCGGCGGCAACGGTCGGAGTCCGCGGCGGAAGGACCAGCCCGCCACTTGCGAACGGACCCTGCGCCTGAAGGACCCGCCGCGGATGCGGGCCGATGCGGCGGAACCACGAGCGGCGCGCGTCTCGACGATGGTGCCGCGCGCGGAGAAAGGGTTGGGGCTGGACTTCCAGCCTTACTGCGACTGCCGCAGGCTCTCGAGATAAGCCATGGTTTTCAGAATCTCGTCCTGCGTCATACGCCCCTTCAGCGGTGCCATCAGGCCGGCCGCGCCGCCATACACGGTCTCGAACTCACCCTTTTCGGTATCGTTCTTCTCGTAGACGTACTGATCGTCTACCAGACTCGGCCCCATCCTTCCGGTGGCGTTGATGCCGTGACAGACAGCGCATTGCTTCATGAAGAGGTCTTTGCCCTTGCTGATTGCATTCGCATCGTCGACATAGCGATTCTCTGCGGTGCGAAGGAAATGCTCCGTCGCCTCGGTTGCGACTTCCCCTGCCGGCGGCGTCACATCGAGCGGCGCGCCGCTGAAGGTGTGCGTGAATGCCAGCGGCGCCGACACCTCCTCGGCCGCGGACGTCGTAATCCCGGATGTGACTGCCCACGCCACCATTACAACGTTGGCGGCCACGATGGCCGCATACATGTGCAATGACCTGTGCATCAGCATCTCTCCCGCATGTATCTCGCCATTGTTCGCTCGCGTAGCCTCTTGCGCTGCACTGTCATGTCAGGATGCAAAGGCTGTCGCCATCGCTCGATGCACCAGTGCAGCGGTTCACCGAACTACCCAGGCATTCTAAACACACGCCATCTCATGCATGCAATGGAATCGGCTTTCCAGCTTTTCCTATGTACGCACAGGAGTTTCTCCCTCTTCTGCGACGATGCACACGCGATATCGCACATTGCCAGGCGAGTAACGCATAATCACCGCACCACGCCAACGATCTACCATGACTGTCGAAAGACTCATCGCACATGTCTTCTCCCGGCGAAAGCATCCACTTCATCCAGGCTGCGCCACAGGTGTACCGGCAACGGTTCTCGGTGACGACTGACTATTCCGTATGGTTCAGTCGCGATGTATTCAGTATCCGCAACCCGATTCTTGCCCAGATACTGTCAGACGATCTTCCGGATCGGCCGCACCGTGTGTGCGTCTTTATCGACAGCGGCGTCGCAGCCGCCTGGCCGCTACTCGGAGAAATGATAGTGCGCTACGCCCATCATCACTCCTCGCGACTGACGCTCGCGTGTGCACCCGAGGTTCTCGTGGGTGGTGAGGTCTGCAAGAACGATCCGGCACTGGTGAACCTCTTGCAGCGGCGGCTGGTCGACCTGCGGATCGATCGCCATTCGTTCGTCGTCGGCATCGGCGGCGGCGCCTTCCTCGACCTCGTCGGCTACGTCGCCGCGACAACCCATCGCGGTATACGCCTCATCCGCATGCCGACGACGGTGTTGGCGCAGAATGACTCCGCCATCGGCGTCAAGAACGGCGTCAATGCCTTCGGCTTGAAGAACCTTCTCGGGACGTTCGCACCGCCGTTCGCGGTGATCAGCGACTTCTCCTTTCTGCGCTCGCTGTCGGCACGCGACTGCATTGCCGGCATGGCCGAGGCCGTTAAGGTGGCCCTGATTCGGGATGCCGATTTTTTCGAATGGATGGAATTCAGCGCCGACCCGCTTCGTGCTTTCGACGATTCTGCCGTCGAATACCTGGTCCGGCGCTGTGCGGAGCTTCACATGCAGCACATTGCCAGCAGCGGCGATCCGTTCGAGAGCGGCAGTGCTCGCCCGCTCGATTACGGTCATTGGGCGGCGCACAAGCTTGAATCACTGTCAGAGCACGACGTTCGACATGGCGAGGCGGTCGCGATAGGCATGACACTGGACGCGCGTTATGCGTTTCTGTCGGGGCTGCTGTCATCGACGGAGATCGACCGGATCGTCGCGCTGTTATCCGCACTGGGTTTCAACCTTTGGCACCCGGCTCTCGAGACCCGGGACGCGGACGGTAACCTCGCCCTGCTGGCGGGGTTGCGGGAATTCCGCGAACACCTCGGCGGGCGATTGACGATCACGATGCTGACCGGCATCGGCAGTGCTCGGGACGTTCATGAGATCGACCGTGAAAGAATGCGGCGGGCAGTTGATTGGCTGAAGATCCGAAGTGCCGGCGGATGAAGCTGAGCGGCGCTGCATCGGGTCACCTGAGCTACTGCACCAACGTTCATCCGGGCGAGGGCGCAGACGATGTCCTGCACCACTTGTCCACGCTCGTGTCGCAGGTCAAGTCCTCCGTTTCACCGGATTCTGCGATGGGGGTCGGCCTGCGAGTTGCGGCGCAGGCGGCCAGCGAGTTTCAGAGCGACCGTCGACTCGACATGCTGAGACAGACGCTCGCCGAAGAGGATCTCTATGTATATACCGTCAACGGATTCCCGTTCGGCAATTTCCACCGCGGCAGGGTCAAGGAGAAGGTCTACCTCCCCGACTGGCGCGACCCGCGCCGGCTGCGCTACACGATCGATCTCGCCCGTCTGCTGGCGGCCGTGCTTCCCGAGGACGTCGAGTACGGGTCGATCAGCACGGTGCCCTGCGGATTTCGTAGCGATCTGACTGGCAGCGCTGACCTCGAGGCGGTCTCGGCCAACTTGCTGATGGCGGCAGCAGAGCTCGCCCGGATCCGCGACACCAGCGGAAAAACGATCGTTCTGGCACTCGAGCCGGAGCCATGCTGCCATCTCGAAACCGTACCGGAGACCATTGCGTTCTTCGAGCGGTGGCTGTACACCAGTGCCGCACGCGCCCGCCTGATGAACAAGACCGGCATGAGTGCCGCCAGCGCCGAGCTGGCCACCCGGCGGCATCTCGCGGTATGTCTCGATCTCTGTCACCTTGCGGTGGAATTCGAATCGCCTCGACAGGCGGTTCGTCTGCTGACGGCGTCAGGCGTTAGCATCGCCAAGGTCCAGATCAGTGCCGGACTGCGTGTGACTCGCGTTTCCCCTTCCATCGACACGCACCTGGCAGCTTTTGACGATGGCACCTATCTTCATCAGGTTGTCGAGCGTATCGATGATGCCTTGCATCGTTATGTCGATCTTCCCGACGCCCTGGCCTCCCGGCGGACCTCCGGGTCGACCCGTGAGTGGCGCATCCACTTTCACGTGCCGGTGTTCGCAAGCGAGTTCGGAGCGGTGTCGAGTACCCGGGCCGAGGTCGACGAGTTCCTGGCCCTGCATCGCTCTCGGTGTGTGTCCCAGCATCTCGAGGTCGAGACCTACACATGGAATGTACTTCCGGCGTACTTGCGTGAACCGCATCTGCCGTCGGCGCTGGCTCGCGAACTGGAGTGGGTCCGGTCTCGCCTGCTCCAATGACTCCCACGACGATCCTGCGGCTCGGCCGTGTATCCAACCTTCCCACGGTGTGGTCGAACGTGCTGACCGCGGTCCTGTTGAGCGGCGTGTCGCCGCTGGCGCCCACCCCGCTGCTGCTGGCCGTCGCGATGACGCTTTACTACGAGGCCGGGATGTTCCTGAACGATGCCTACGATGCCGGCGTCGATCGCCGCGAACGGCCCGAACGGCCCATCCCCATGGGCGAGGTATCGGCCGCCACCGTGTTCGCATCGGGATTCGCGATGCTCGCGGCAGCAATCGCCCTCATCGCGGCGCTCGCCCTATGCGCTTCGCCGCACCGGCCCTGGGCGTCGATCGTCTCCGGTATCGCACTGGCAATCGCCATCGTCGGATACGACCGCTTCCACAAGAACAACCCGGTCAGTCCGCTGCTGATGGGGCTGTGCCGCGTGCTCGTCTACTTCACCGCAGCACTTTGCGTCTCCGGCACCCTTGCGTTGGACGTCATCATCGCCGCAGTGCTGCTGCTCTGCTACCTCATCGGCCTGACCTACGCAGCGAAACACGAGGCCGGGCAGGAACTCACGCGCTACTGGCCGCTGCTATTTCTCGCGGTGCCGTTCGTCGGGATCGTTGCGCTGACGACCGATACGCGGGCAGCCGCATTCTTCATCGCCCTCATCGCCTGGGTCGCATACGCCCTGCGCCTGATCCTCGGGCGGGCACGAGACATACGATTGGCGATCGGACACCTGATCGCCGGGATATCACTGCTCGACGCCCTGCTGATCGCAGCAAATGGTCAACCGGCGTGGGCGTGGCTGGCAGTCGCCGCGTTTGCCCTGACGCTATGGCTGCAGCGTCGCGTACGCGGAACATGATCGATCGCTGTCATCGATGGAGACGACCTTGCCCGCCGCAGCCCCTGCCTGTTGGCATGCCTGCCTCCGCGTTGATCCTCACCCGAGGACGTCGGTGCACCAGCCTTCAACACGGCCGGGCGATGATCGGGCAGCGGCGGCGCGAGTACAACGAGGCGCGTCGCGGGTAGCGGCCCGGCGGTCGGACACCGTCAGCCCATGCAAGGCAACTCGCCCCGAGGACTGTTACAGTAGCCCCCGGAGTCCCTTACTGCGTGCTACTGAAAGCGGGGGCACGTCGGTGACATACAAAACCGGCTCGAACACCGACCGTTCGAGCCGCGTCAGGATGACGGAATGCGATCAGCAGCCTGCCGAGCACGGATTGGGCGGCGCGGCGCCGGTGCGAGCAGCGGATCCTGGCTATGCACAACGTAAGGCCGATCGACTTTTGCCATTTGCTGGTCGGCCGCAGGGCCCCGTTCGGACCGAACGGCGAGGCCAGCGGCATCGACAAGCGCTGCATCACCGGGGCCGTGGCGCTGGGCACGCTCGGCCTCGCCGGCGACGAGCAGGGTGACCTGCGCCACCACGGCGGGCCGGACAAGGCCCTGCACCATTACCCCGCCGAGCATTACGCCGCATGGCACGGCGAGCTTCCCGATGTAGACGAGGCGCATTGGCGGCCAGGGGCGTTCGGCGAGAACCTCAGCACGATGGGTCTCACCGAGCATGACGTTTGCGTCGGCGACCTCTTCCGGCTCGGCCATGCCCTGATCCAGGTCTCGCAGGCACGCCAACCCTGCTGGAGGCTCAACGTACGGTTCGGGAGGCCGGACATGTCGCGGCTCGTGCAGGCGAGCGCGCGCACGGGCTGGTACTACCGCGTGCTGGAGGGCGGCGAGATCGCGGCAGGGATGGACATGCGGCTGATCGAGCGCCCGCACCCAGACTGGCCGTTGGCGCGGCTGCTGCGGCATCTGTACGCCGACCCGCTCGACGACAAGGGGCTTGCCGCGATCGCGCAACTGGAGGTCTTGCCGCCGTCCTGGCGTCGCCTCGCGCAGCGCCGACTCGAGACCGGGCGCATCGAGGATTGGTCCGGTCGGCTCGACACTCCGCCGGCCAGGTGATCCCCCGGGTAAGGCGGCGCGACATATCGCTCCGCCCCTGGCCCCGGACAGCCGCGCCACCGCCGTATCGCGGTATGCGCCGTCCGCCGGCGTTCGTGGGGCGGCCGGGTGGCAGGCCGGGAACCCCGGGACGGTTGAAAGCCGGGTCTTCCTCCGTACGGCGACGGTCGCGCCGAATGGCGTCGTTGTCCTCGAGGAATTGGGCCTCCTGGACGTCCTTCAGCGAAATGAAGACCATGGGGGTCGCCGCTGAAGGACACCACGCGCCGGGTGACCCCACGACGGGGTATTGATTGCGGCGTATCGCGAGCCGATGCCGGAGCCTGAAACCCGTGGCGGCATCGGCTACCGCAGCGTAACGGCCGCGCCTGATGCGGTGTCCCGTCACGAGATGAGGTGGCCATCCGGGCGTGGCGAGGAGTAGCGATGAGAGTCGAAAACGAGAGTCTGCGAGCCGCAGTCGCTGCGGATGCGCCGCTGCTGGCGGAGTTGGTGAACCTTGCCGGCGAGGGCCTGCCGCTGCAACTCTGGGCGCAGATGACAGAGCCCGGGGAGAGCGCCTGGGACGTGGGACGCCGGCGCGCGGCGCGCGAGGAAGGCAGCTTCTCCTACCGCAACGCCACCATCATCGAACACGGCGGCCAGTGTGCCGGCTGTCTCATCGGCTACGCGATACCGGACGCCCCGGCATCCATCCCGCAGGAGCTGCCCGCGATGTTCGTCCCGCTCCAGGAACTGGAGGGCCTGGCGCCCGGCACCTGGTACGTGAATGTGCTCGCGGTCCTGCCGCAGTTTCGCGGAATCGGCCTGGGCACCCGCCTGCTCCAGCGTGCCGAGGCGAGCGCGGGTGCACTCGGGAAACGCGGGCTGAGCGTCATCGTCTCCGACGCCAACGCCGGGGCGCGGCGCCTGTACGAACGCTGCGGTTACCGCGTGACGGCGTCGCGCGCGATGATCAAGAACGGCTGGCGTAACGATGGCTGCGAGTGGATCCTCCTGGTCAAGCGGATCTGAGATCGTTCGCGCGCGAGCCTCATCTCGCCAGCGCGATCGACTTTCCCGCGGCATCGGACGCACGGCGATCCCGGGTCCTGGCCGGGGAGGCGCGCGCAGATCGGCCTCGGGGAAAACGCTGCAGCCGTCCATCTCCACACGGCGCCGGGTGGCAGCTGGCGCCGTCCAGTGACGCCGGCCACGTACAGTTCCCGGACCGCCGGTCGATACCTGCCATGGCCGCCGGCGATTGCCGGTCTGCTAGACTCGGCGCCGTGCGGCAGCGGACAGACTGGAGGGCAGGACATGGGCGTGGCAACTTTCGTCGTACTGGGCGTACTGGTCATCGCCGCCATCTACGGGGTTTCGCTCTACAACGGCCTGGTGGCGGTGAAGCACAACGCCGACAAGGCCTGGTCGAACATCGACGTGCTGCTCAAGCAGCGGCATGAAGAGCTGCCCAAGCTGGTGGAGACCTGCAAACAGTACATGAAGTACGAGCAGGACACGCTCGAGAAGGTCATCAGGGCCCGACAGTCGGTGGCCGCAGCCCAGGGCGCCGGCGACATCAAGGCCCTCGGACAGGCCGAGACGGCGCTGCGCGCCGGGCTCGGCCAGCTCTTTGCGCTGGCGGAGGCCTACCCGGACCTGAAGGCCAACGACAGCTTCAGGCATCTGCAGGGGCGCATTTCCGAACTGGAAAACGCCATCGCCGATCGGCGCGAGTTCTATAACGAGAGCGTCAACATCAACAATGTGCGTATCGAGCAGTTCCCCGACGTGCTGCTCGCCGGCATGGCAGGCGCCCGGCCGCGCGAACTGTTGCAATTCGCCGAGGACGAGAAAAAGGACGTCGACGTCAAGGTGCTCTTCGGCTGAAGCCCTCGCGCATTCGTAGCCGCGCCGGCTCCGCTGCCCGCGTGCCGCAGACATGCTAGCCGATCTCGCACAGAGCGTGGTGCGCGCCGAGCCGGGGATCTGGTGGCTCATCGGATTCTGCGCCCTGTTCGCGGGCATCGGATTCCTGCAATACCAGCGGGGCCTGCACCGCTACCGGCTGATAGAGAACATGCCGCGATCGCTGCTGCGATCCGCGGCGCAGGGATACGTCGAGCTGCATGGAGAAGCTCGCCTGTTGCCGGGCGAACCGATCCTCGCACCCCTCTCCGGGAGGCCCTGCGCCTGGTTCAGCTTCGCGGTTGCCGAGCGGCGCCGCGACAGCAACGGCAAGACCAGGTGGGTGACCGTGGAACGGGGCACCAGCACGGATCATTTCCAGCTCCACGACGACACCGGCGATTGCATCGTCGACCCGGACGGTGCCGACGTCATCGCCGTGCACAAGGACCAGTGGTACGGGGAAAGCCGCCGGCCGCTGGCAGGGCCGCCGCCGAGACAGGGCTGGTTCAGGAGCGGCCGCTATCGCTATACCGAAACGCGCCTGCACGAGGGCGAGGAGCATTACGTGCTCGGCACGTTCCACACCGAATCCGTGCGCGTCGGCACCGATGCCGCGGTCAGCGAGCTGCTTGGAAAATGGAAACTCGATCAGGCCACGCTGGTCCACCGATTCGACACCGATGGGGATGGCAACATCGATTCCACGGAGTGGGAGGCGGCCCGCGCTGCCGCCGGTGACGAGGCCCGGGCGCGCCTGGTCTCCGAGGCGGCGAACCCGCCGCTGAATATGGTGCGGCGTCCGCCGGAACCGGATCGGCCCTACATCATCTCGGCGCTGACACAGACGCAGCTCGTGAAGCGCTACCGCACGAACGTCTGGACCGGAATGGCGCTGTTCCTCGTCTTCGGCGCAGCCTTCGTGTGGATGGCCGGCGTGCGTCTGTCGGGCTGAGCGCCTTGCCCGCGGCCCTGACGGAAATGCGAGGAAGCTGCACGAGGTCGTGATGCAGGTCCCGGGGTCAGCCCGGATGGAATCTTTTGCGAGGCGATCTGTCTGTGCACCAGGGGCGTGCTAGGATGCGCCCGGGATTGTGTTGCCGCACTGCCAAATCAGAGAGGGAAACATCCATGACCTCGAGGTTCCTCTTCCTCCTGCCGCTGCTGGGCTGCGCGACGATCGCGCTCGCGAACGACGAAGCCGCGACGGGTTATGACGTCACCGATGCGGATCGGACCCTGATGATGGAGAGCGCAACTGCTTACAACAATTGCCTGCACGCGAAGACCGACGCACTGATGTCGAAGATGGACGACGTGCGTGTGGTCGCCGACACCGCGATGCAGGAATGCGAGAGCGTGATGACGGAGCTCGACACCGCGCTGGCAGCGCAAGGTCTGGCGGAGGATTTCCGCATGGGCTTCATCCGCCACACGAAGAACGCCTCGGTGCGACGGCTGCTTCCGGAGCTGATGGCCCGCCGATCGGCGGAATCGGCCGCAGGCGAACCCGCGGAACCCTAGGAAGTGCCCTCAGGAAAGGGCGTGAGGCGCCAGTTCGCGCAGCGCCCGCCGGTAGACGGCGCGCTTGAAGGCCACGACCTCCCGCAGCGGCCGCCAATAGTAGACCCAGCGCCAGGCGTCGAATTCCGGTTTGTCGCCGGCATCGAGGCGAACCCGGCTCTCATCCCCCGTCAGCCTGAGCACGAACCAGAGCTGTTTCTGACCGATGCACAGCGGCTTGCTGTGGCGACGTACCAGATGCGACGGAAGACGATAGAAAAGCCAGTCGCGAGTGCAACCCATGACCTGGACGTCCCCGGGGGTCAGGCCGACCTCCTCCTCGAGTTCCCGATACAGCGCCTGCTCCGGCGTCTCGTTCGCGCGGATGCCGCCCTGCGGGAACTGCCACGCCTCCATGCCGGCGCGACGCGCCCAGAACACGCGCCCATGAGGATTGGTCAATATGATGCCGACGTTGTGCCGAAAGCCATCGGCGTCGATCACATCGGAGGCATCGCTGATGAAGGCGCTGGGCGTCATGACAGTGAAATTTTTCCACATTTCCCGCCCGTTCAGCAACGGACGGCGACACTCCCGACCAATGCTGGTACCGCCGCATGACCCTGGCCCTGTTTGACCTCGACCACACCCTCATCGACGGCGACAGCGAGGTCCTGTGGGGCGAGTTCCTGGGCGAACGCGGCTGGGTCGAGCCGCGGGAGTATCGGCGCGAGGCGCTGCGATTCTTCGATCTTTACAAGTCGGGACGCCTGGACATGAACGAGTTCCTCGCTTTCCAGCTGCATTTCCTCTCGCAGCATCCGATGGAAACGCTGCTGGCATTGCGGGCCGAATTCGTCCGCGAGAGCGTTGAGCCGATAGTGCTGCCCAGGGCACTGGAGGTTGTCGCCGACCACCGCCGCCGCGGTCATACGACGATCATCATCACGGCATCCAGCCGTTTCGTCACCGAGCCGCTCGCCGAGCTGTACGGGGTCGATCACCTGATCGCCACGGAGCCGGAGATCCGCGCGGGCCGCTATACCGGCCGGGCCGCCGGCGTCCCCTCCTACGCCGCCGGCAAGGTTACCCGGCTGGAGCAATGGATGGCGCAGCATGGCGGCACATGGGGCGGCAGCTGGTTCTACAGCGACTCGCACAACGATCTGCCGCTGTTGCGGCGCGTCGAAAACCCCGTGGCGGTGGATCCCGACCCGGTGCTGGCGGCGGAGGCCGCCGAGCGCCGCTGGCCGGTGATCTCCTTTACGGGATGAAAAGCATCGAAGGCCGGCGCGCCGGGCGATCCTGGCCCGACGCGCCGGTTGCAGCCGGTCCCTAGCCGAGGATCTTCCGCACGGCGTCGCGCTCTTCCTCGAGCTCCCTCTGTGTCGCAGTCATCTTGGCGCGGCTGTACTCGTCGATGGACAGGCCCTGGACGATGCTCCACTCGCCGTTCGTGCACGTCACCGGGAAAGAATACACGAGCCCCTCCGGTATGCCGTAGCTGCCGTCGCTCGGAACCGCCATGCTGGTCCAGTCGCCCGCCGGCGTGCCGAGCGCCCAGTCGCGCATGTGTTCGAGGGCGGCGTTCGCCGCTGACGCCGCACTCGAGGCGCCGCGGGCGGCGATGATCTCCGCACCGCGTTTGGCGACCTTCGGGATGTAGGCGCCGTCATACCAGGCATGATCGAGCTTCGACTTGACGGCCGTGCCGTTGACCAGCGCGTAGTGGACGTCTGGATACTGGGTAGTCGAATGATTGCCCCAGATGATGATCTTCGTGATCGCCGTGACCGGCACGCCCAGCTTTTGCGCAATCTGAGCTACCGCGCGATTGTGATCCAGGCGGGTCATGGCGCTGAAGTTGCGCGGATTCAGATCCGGCGCGCATTTCATCGCCGTCCAGGCATTGGTGTTGGCCGGATTGCCGACCACGATGACCTTGATGCTGCGGCTGGCGTGATCGTTCAGGGCCTTGCCCTGCACCTTGAATATGCCGCCGTTGGCCGCGAGCAGATCGCTGCGCTCCATGCCCGGGCCACGAGGCCTGGCGCCGACCAGCAACGCATAGTCGGCATTCCTGAACGCGACGTTCGGATCATCGCTCGCCTCCATGGAATGAACCAGCGGGAAGGCGCAATCGTCGATCTCCATGACGACTCCCTCCAGCGCCTTCATGGCCGGCGTGACCTCCAGCAACTGCAGCACGACCGGTTGATCCCTGCCCAGCATCTCGCCGGCGGCGATCCGGAACAACAGTGAATAGCCGATCTGGCCGGCCGCGCCGGTAACGGCAACTCGAACGGGGGCTTTCATCAACGCTCCTCCATCAGGATGAACTTGTTTCTCTCGGCGGACGGGCACCGTGGTGCCATGGGTGATTCTGCGCGGATGCCGGCCTTCCGGGCAACCAGAAAAAAGAAGGGAGCGCGTTGCGCCCCCCTCGGAATTGCATCACTGCCGCGGCACCGGCGGATTATCCCCGTTGACCGATCGGCACGTAGTCGCGCCGCCTGGCGCCCACGTACAGCTGGCGAGGCCGGCCGATCCTGAAATCCGGATCCTGCATCATCTCCAGCCACTGCGCGATCCAGCCCACCGCACGACCGAGCCCGAACATGACGGTAAACATGGACTCCGGGATGCCCAGCGCCTTGAGGATGATTCCGGAGTAGAAATCCACGTTCGGATACAGCTTGCGCTCGATGAAATACTCGTCCTTCAGCGCGAGCTCCTCCAGCTTCAGCGCGATATCGAACACCCTGGCGTTGACGTTGGACGGCATGTGCTCGAGCAGGTCGTGGCAGACCTTGCGGATGACGCGCGAGCGAGGATCGAAATTCTTGTAGACGCGGTGGCCGAACCCCATCAACCGGAAGGTGTCGTTCTGGTCCTTGGCCCGGGCGATGAACTGGGGGATGTTCTCGGGCCTCTTGATCTCGTTGAGCATGTGCAGCACCGCCTCGTTGGCGCCGCCGTGGGCGGGCCCCCACAATGTCACCATGCCGGCGGCCATGCAGGCAAAGGGATTGGCGCCGGCGCTGCCCGCAAGCCGCACGGTCGAGGTCGAGGCGTTCTGCTCGTGATCGGCGTGCAGGATGAGCATGACCTCCAGCGCCCTCACCGCCACCGGGTCCGGCGTGTAGGTGCTCATGGGATGCGAGAACATCATGTTCAGGAAATTCTCGACATATCCCAGGGAGTTGTTCGGGTAAACGAACGGGTGACCGATCGCGTACTTGTAGCACTGTGCCGCGAGCGTGGGCATCTTGGCGATGACACGCTTGGCGGTCAGGTCGCGGTCCACCGGATCGTTCAGGTCGAGGGCCTCGTGGTAGTACGAGGACAGCGCGCCCATCACGCCGACCATGATCGACATCGGATGCGCATCGTACATATAGCCCGAATACATGTGATTCACGCGCTCGTGGACATTGCTGCGGAACTTCACCTGGTACTCGAACTCCTCGAACTGCGTCTTGGTGGGCAGTTCACCGTACAGCAGCAGGTAGCAGACCTCGAGGTAGCTGCTGTGCTCGGCCAGCTGCTCGATGGGATAACCGCGGTGAAAAAGCTTGCCTTCGTCGCCGTCGAGGAAGGTGATGGAACTGCGGCAGGCCGAGGTGGTCATGAAGCCCGGGTCATGGGTGAACATGCCCAGGTCTCTGTAGAGGTTCTTGGTGTCAATTACGCGCGGCCCGTAGGTGGGCACCAGCACGGGACACTCCGAGGTCTTACCCGTGGTGTTGTCCGTTATCGTGACGGTTGGTGTGGTCATGCAGCCCCCAAGTTCTAGTTGTATTTCCTACGGATTCTGCGGCGCCATCGACGAACGTGACCGCGGCGCGTGGCCGCGTGGCCCGGCGGCGTAGGATAGCTTGGGGTTGCGCGTCGCAGCAAGCCTGCACGGGCGCTACCGGAACAGAAAATGCATAACCCTTCTCAACACATGCACCGGCTGAGCCACAGCCGTCCCGCCCGGACGCCCGGACGAGCGCACCACCCGCCGCCGCGATCCGCGACAACCAACTGTAAGCGGGCGATTTTCCGGTACGATGCTTGCTTCTGGTGCAACGCAGCACTTGTAACGAACCGTACTTGGCGCGCAACATACTTATCGGGTTACGGACGAAACAGCGAGCCAGTATCAACTATCGTTCGCAACACTGCAGTTCCACGCTGGAACCGGCGCCGCTATCGCATTGGAATGCGGTCCCGGAGGTGAGGGGTTACAAATGGGAAACGAACGCCCTGGCTTTCTCTATAGCGCCAATACGCCCTATATCGAAGGCCTGTACGAGGTTTACCTGGAGTCCCCGGATGCCGTGCCCGAGGCTTGGCGGCGGCAGTTCGATGCCTGGCAACGGGAGATCCGGCCCGGCCAGCCGGACCGGATTCATAGCCGCATTCAGGCCGCACTGCTGCACCCCGCAACCCGACCGTCCCGAACGGCGGTGCCGGCCAGCGTGACCGACGACCGGTTCCGCAAGCAGGTCGCGGCCCTTCAACTCATCAACGCCTACCGGTTCCGCGGCCACCGCGCCGCCGACCTCGATCCACTGCGCCAGTACGATCGACCGGAGGTTCCCGAGCTTAGCCTGGCCTTCCATGGACTGTCGGAAGCGGACATGGACACGGTGTTCAACACCGGCTCGCTGTTTGGCCCGGAGGCGGCCAGCCTGCGGGACATCATCGCGCAGCTGAAGCAGACCTACTGCGGATCGATCGGCGCGGAATACATGCACATCAACGAGACCGCCCAGAAGCGCTGGATACAACAGCGCCTGGAGCCCGCCTCGGTGCGCGACGTGCTCAGCGCAGCGAAGCGGCACCAGGTGCTCGAGCGGCTGGTCGCGGCAACCGCCCTGGAGGAGTACCTGCACACCAAGTACGTCGGGCAGAAGCGCTTCTCGCTGGAAGGCGGAGAAACCCTCATCCCGCTGCTCGACGAGATCATCCAGGTGGCCGGCCAGTCACAGGTCCGGGAGGTGGTCGTCGGCATGGCCCATCGCGGCCGCCTGAACGTGCTGGTCAACATCGTCGGCAAGATGCCATCGGAACTTTTCCAGGAGTTCGAGGGCAGGAAGAACGGCAGCGGCTCCGGCGACGTGAAGTACCACATGGGCTACTCCTCGGACATCGTCACCGACGCCGGTCCGGTGCACGTCACGCTCGCCTTCAATCCATCGCACCTGGAGATCATCGACCCGGTGGTCGAGGGATCGGTACGCGCGCGCCAGGATCGCCGCAACGACGTCGCCCGCGACCAGGTGGTGCCGGTGCTCATCCACGGCGATGCCGCGTTCGCGGGCCAGGGCGTGGTGATGGAAACGTTCAATCTGTCGCAGACGCGCGGCTACACCACCGGCGGCACCCTGCACATCATCGTCAACAACCAGATCGGCTTCACGACCTCCGATCCACTGGATTCGCGCTCCACCCTTTACTGCACAGACGTGGCCAAGATGGTGCAGGCGCCGATATTTCACGTGAACGCCGATGACCCGGACGCCGTCGTATTCGTCGCCAAGCTCGCGCTCGACTTCCGCATGGAGTTCAACAAGGACGTGGTCATCGACCTGGTCTGCTACCGCAAGCACGGCCACAGCGAGGCTGACGAACCCTACGCGACGCAGCCCATCATGTACCAGCGCGTGCGCGCGCACCCCGGGATCAAGGCACTGTACGTGGAGAAGCTTCTGCGCGACGGGGTCATCACCGACCCCTACGTCGCGGCCATGACGCGGGAGTATGTGCAGAATCTCGAGAACGACATCCCGGTCTCGCGCACTCTGGCCTGCGACATCGAGTACCGGAATCGGACCAGCTTCGAACCGTACAAGGGCGGCAGCTGGCGCACGCCTGCCGACACGACGCTGCCGCTGGAACGCATCCGCGCACTCGCCGCGCGCCTCACCGACTACCCGCCCCATTTCAAGCTGCACAAGGCAGTGGCGAAGCTCACCGGGGCGCGCCGCGAGATGGCCGCCGGCAGCATTCCGTTCGACTGGGGTTTCGGCGAGACGCTGGCGTACGCCAGCCTGGTCGATCTCGGCCATCCCGTACGCCTTTCAGGACAGGACAGCGCCCGCGGGACGTTCTTTCATCGCCATGCCGTCATACACAACCAGGAGGACGGCGAGACCTACCTGCCGCTGCGTCACGTGAGCGCGAACCAGGCGACGTTCCTGGTCATCAATTCCACGCTCTCGGAGGAGGCGGTGCTCGCCTTCGAGTACGGCTACGCGACCTCGGAGCCCAACGCCCTGGTGATCTGGGAGGCGCAGTTCGGCGATTTCGCCAACGGCGCGCAGGTCGTCATCGACCAGTTCGTCGCTGCCTGCGAGGCGAAATGGGGGCGATTGTGCGGCCTGGTGATGCTGCTCCCGCACGGCTACGACGGACAGGGTCCCGAGCATTCCTCCGCGCGGCTGGAGCGCTACCTGCAACTGTGTGCGGAGGAGAACATGCAGGTGTGTTTCCCAAGCACTCCGGCGCAGATGTTCCACATGCTCCACCGGCAGGTCCTGCGGCCGTACCGAAGGCCGCTGGTGGTAATGAGTCCGAAGAGCCTGCTGCGGCATCCACTGTCCGTGTCCACGCTCGCGGACATCACGGATCGCGGCTTCCAGCTCGTCATCGAGGAGATCGATCAAATCGAAGCCGGCGGTGTCAGCCGCATACTCGTCTGCAGCGGCAAGGTCTATTTCGATCTGCTGGAGGCACGGCGCGCCCAGCAGGTCGACGACATCGCCATCGTGCGCGTCGAGCAGCTCTACCCGTTCCCGCGGGAGGAGCTCAAGCAGGCGATCGAACGTTATCCAAACGCGAAGGAAGTCGTGTGGGTGCAGGAGGAGCCCCGTAACCAGGGGGCAATCGCCTACCTGCTCGAAGGTCTGCACCTGTTCAGCTGCCTGCACGAACCGCAGCAGCTCGTGATCGTCGCGCGGCCCTACTCGGCATCGCCCGCGGTGGGCTCGCACGTCAACCACGTGGAACAGCAGCAGCAGCTGGTATCGGAAGCGTTGCGGCTGACCCGTCGCGGTGCGCAGCAACCCCAGAAGAAGACCGCCTGAGGCGCAAGGAGAACTACCGTGCTCGTGGATGTGAAAGTGCCGGTCCTGGCCGAATCCGTGGCCGATGCCACGCTCATGGAATGGCAGAAACAGCCGGGGGAGCGTGTGCGCCGCGGCGATCGGCTCATCGATCTCGAAACGGACAAGGTGACGCTGGAGATCGCGGCACCGGAGGACGGTGTGGTGAAAGAAATCCGCAAGAAGAGCGGTGAGTCCGCGACCAGCAACGAGATCCTGGCGGTCATCGACACCGACGCCGCCGCGACGGCGTCTGCACCGGCCGCCGCCGCGCCCGCAGCCGCGCCGCGCCGCGAAGCCGCCGAACCCAAGCTCAGCCCGGCCGTGCGCAAGCTCGCGGCCGAACACGCGGTCGACGCCACTCAGCTGCCCGCGGGTCCAGAAGGACGGATCACGAAGGCCGACGTGGTGGAGTACCTCAAGCGCGCCCCCGCCGCCTCCCCGCTCACGCTCACCAACGAGGAGAGCTCGCAGATACTGCCGCCGATGGTCAGCGATCCCCAGTCCGCGCCCGCGCGCAGCGAGCAGCGCGTGCCCATGAGCCGCCTGCGCAGGCGCGCCGCGGAGCGCCTGCTTGCCGCCCAGCGCGACAACGCCATCCTCACCACCTTCAACGAAATCAACATGCAGCCGGTGATGAGCCTGCGGGAGCGTTACCGCGATACGTTCGAGACTAGGCACGGCGTGAAGCTCGGATTCATGGGTTTCTTCCTCAAGGCGGCGGTCGAGGCGCTGAAGAAGTTTCCAATCGTCAACGCCTCGATCGACGGCGACGATATCCTGTATCACAACTACTTCGACATCGGTGTGGCGGTCAGCGCCCCGCGCGGTCTGGTCGTGCCCGTCCTTCGTGACGTCGAGCAGCTGGGTCTCGCCGAGGTGGAGAAGCAGATTCGCGATCTCTCCGAGAAGGCCCGCGCCAACGCCCTGAGCATCGAGGAGCTGAGCGGCGGCACCTTCACCATCACCAACGGCGGTGTGTTCGGTTCGCTCATGTCCACGCCGATCATCAACCCGCCGCAAAGCGCCATATTCGGCATGCACAAGACACAGGAGCGGCCGGTCGCCGAACACGGTCAGGTCGTGATCCGGCCGATGATGTACGTCGCATTGTCCTACGATCATCGAATCATCGACGGCCGCGAGGCGGTACAATTTCTCGTGCACGTCAAGGAACTGCTGGAAGATCCGGCGCGCATCCTGCTGCAGATATAAGAACAACGTCTATGAGCCAATACGATGTCCTCGTCATCGGCGCGGGGCCAGGTGGTTATGTCGCCGCCATCCGCTGCGCTCAACTCGGTCTGAGGACCGTCTGCGTCGACAACATGGTCACCGCCAGCGGCAAGCCCACGCTGGGCGGAACCTGCCTGAACGTCGGGTGCATTCCCTCCAAGGCGCTGCTGGACTCCTCGCACTATTACGAACACCTCACACGGCACGTCGCCGAACATGGCATCGAAGTGGCCGGCGCGAGCATTGACGTGGCGACGATGATGAAACGCAAGGACAAGGTCGTGCAGGCTCTGACGCTGGGGGTAGCGTCGCTGCTCAGGAAGAACAGGATCGATGTCGTGGCCGGTCATGCCCGTTTCGTCACCTCTGCCGAGGTCGAGGTCGTCTCGGCCGGCGGCGCGTCACAGCGGGTCAGCGCCGGCAAGATCATCATTGCGACCGGCTCGGTGCCTGCCCGGATCACGCCCGCGCCCGTCGATGAGCGGCGGATCGTCGACTCCACCGGAGCGCTGTCCTTCGACGCGGTTCCGGCACGTCTCGGCGTCATCGGAGCGGGCGTCATCGGGCTGGAACTCGGAAGCGTGTGGCGCCGCCTCGGCGCGCAGGTGACGGTGTTGGAGGCCCTCGACACCTTTCTCGCGCCGGTCGACAGGACGATCGCGGATGAGGCGTTCAAACTGCTCACCAAACAGGGACTCGACATCAGGCTCGGCGCGAAGGTGACGGCCACCCGCCAGGGCGCCGAGGGGATCGCCGTCAGCTTCGAACAGCAGGGGTCAAGCCAGGAGTTGGAGTTCGACCGGCTCGTCGTCGCGGTCGGCCGCAAGCCGAATACGCAGGGGCTGAACCTCGAGGCCGCGGGTGTCCGGCTCGACCCGCGCGGCTTCATCGTCGTCGATGAGGACTGCCGCACGGCACAGCCCCACATCTACGCCATCGGCGACGTCGTGCGCGGACCAATGCTGGCTCACAAGGCCAGCGAGGAAGGCGTTGCGGTGGCCGAGCGCATCGCCGGCCAGAAACCCCAGGTCGACTTCAACCACGTGCCCTGGGTGATCTACACGTGGCCCGAGATCGCCTGGGTGGGGAAGAACGAGGCCGAGCTGCGGGCCGAGGGGCGCGACATCCGCGTCGGGCAGTTCCCGTTCATGGCCAACGGCCGCGCCAAGGGCATGGGCGAGACCAGCGGTATGGTCAAGATGATCGCCGATGCCGCCACGGACCGGCTGCTCGGCGTTCACATACTCGGCGCCAACGCCTCCGAGCTCATCGCCGAGGCGACACTGGCCATGGCGTTCGATGCCAGCAGCGAGGACCTCGCCCTTACCGTTCATGCCCACCCGACGCTGGCCGAGGCCATGCACGAGGCGGCGCTGGCGGTATCCCAGCGCGCCATTCACTTTTGAGCCCCGGACCCGGTCCGGTCGCACCAGACGACACCGGTTCCTCATCCTCCGGGATCGGCTGCGACGCACCCCGGGGTGCCGGACTGATGATGGTCAAGCCCCAGCCTATCCCGTTGGGGATAATGTCCGCCGGTTGCACTAGCGATATGCTGTGGGCGTTGCCCATGCCCGATAGTCTGGCGGGCGCCGCAGCCATCGGAATTGCTTGGCGGCCGAACTCAGGTTTGTTAGGATGCGCGTGCGTTTTTGTGCAGTGCAA
>WBZR01000825.1_pt1 | contig 45169 bp, 37 predicted proteins | sample 5204231 | NCBI WGS metagenome assembly WBZR01 (sample SAMN12412403, study PRJNA552823) | activated sludge metagenome | isolation source: activated sludge from anammox sidestream of wastewater treatment plant... | place: USA: Virginia | collected 2017-08 | reverse complement strand
CCCGAAATCCGATTTGGCGCATCAAATCTATGGCTGGTACTTGATCGCGTTGGGCCGGTTTGACGAAGCGCAGGCGCAAATGAAAAAGGCGTTGGGAGCCGATCCGCTCAACGATTTCGGCCTGTGGGGACTGGGAGATTCTTTCTATTTCGCGCGCCAATATGAGCAGGCCGTCGAGCAATACCGGCGGGCGATTGGGGTGGAACCGAAGTCGCACTGGACGCGCCTGATGCTCGGCTGGGCTTATGTACAGCAGGGCAAGTTTAGCGAAGCCGTTGCCGAATTGAACCAGGCGTACCGGTTGAATGATCGCCCACAGGTTTTGGCGGCGCTCGGACACGCCTACGCCGTGTCGGGTCAGCGCACCGAAGCGCAAAAGGTGATCGGAGAGTTGCAGGAGACCGCCAAACGCAGGTACGTCTCGCCCTACGATGTCGCCACAATCTATGCCGGACTTGGAGAGAAGGAGCAGGCGCTGGCTTGGCTCGAAAAAGCCTCTGAAGACCGCAGCGGCTGGCTGGCGTTGTGGCTGAAAGTCGATCCGAAATTCGACGGCTTGCGCGCTGATGAGCGCTTCCGCGACTTGCTGCGGCGCATCGGACATACGCCCTGATTTGTCAGTCAACCACGCGCCTCGGCTGAATCCCCCCAACGGAGACTGCTGAAAAAGTGCACTTACTCTGCCTGCCATCGAAATCGTAGACAGCGCCATCGCCGCTTGGAAAATCAATCTGGTAGACACGGTGGCGGACAATGCATCCAGCGGGCTTTTCGTGCTGGGAAATCAGCCTATACCGCTGGGCGCGCTGTCGCTGGCCGACCTGAAAATGCGGATGCTGAAAAACGGAGAGGAAGTATCGTCCGGTAGCGGCGCAGCCTGTCTGGGACATCCGTTGCGCGCGGCTTATTGGTTAGCCTGCGCCATGACTGAACGCCGACAGCATTTGCGTGCAGGCGAAATCATTCTGTCCGGCGCGCTGGGCCCGATGGCGGCAGTAGCGAGCGGTGATGTCGTGCAGGCACAGATGGGGGCTTTAGGAACCGTTGCCTGCCATTTTGCCTGACCTGCGATGGAAGGTTATTCTGCCGACTTATGAAAGCAGCCTGGTATGAAAAACAAGGCGCAGCGCGCGACGTTTTGACCGTCGGCGAAATGGACGCAACCCAGCCGCTCGCAGGTGAAGTATGGATAAGTTCGCGGTCACACATTGAGCCAACCCGCCAAACCATGTTACAAAGTTGCCGAGCCGGAGCAGCAACCAAGAACAAAGCGAATGAACCTATGAGTATCGCAGTTGAAATTCAATTGAATGAACAGCAACAGGCAGCGCTGGAACGTGTCGCGCGCCGCCGCAAGGTGTCGCTCCACCGTGTGTTGAAAAGCGCGGTGGACGATTTTATCGAGCGGCTCGAAGAGGAAGAGTTGCTGGAAAGTTCTGAGCGGCAAGCGCAGCGCAAACCCTGGCAGGAAGAAGACGCCGTGGAGTTGGTGCGCGCATGGCGGCGCAGGAACTATCCTGAAAAAGCCTGACCCTGAAGAATCGGACGACAATGGCAGCCAAAGCCCCGCTCAAGGTCGTGCTTGATACCAACGTATTTGTCGGCAGGTTTCTCGCTCGACAACCGCGCAGCGCCAATCGCGTAATTATTCACTCCTGGCTGGTGACGCGCCGCTTTCAACTCGTCGTGTCACGCGAAATCCGGGAAGAATATTTGCGCATCTTTCGCGAAGTGCTGGAGTTTGATGCTGAGACCATCAGTCGCTGGCAACAACGTTTTACCCGCCGGCGCTTCGTCAAAACTGTCAACCCCAAAATCAAACCGACGCTGAGCCGAGACCCCAATGACGATATGTTCATCGCCGCCGCCAAGGCCGCCAAAGCACAATTCCTCGTTACGAATGACCGCGACTTGCTCGAAATCAGTGAAGTGGACAGACTCCGGTTAGCCTTTCTGATCGTTACGCCACAACAATTCCTGAAACATCTCGCTCAGCTTCGGTGAACGTTTCCCAGTCTATCGAAGCTACTGGGATAATCTCGACACTGCGATCTATCCGCTCTCGCGCGGGAACAGCCGCCGCGCTAAAGATGGCGCCCACGTCAACGGCCCGCGAGGGGGAGCCGGAACGCGGCCATCTCCTCGCCATTGCGAACCAGGAGCACATCGCCGACCAGCGCTGGATGGTTCCAGGTCTTGCCCTCGACCGCCTTGAAGCGCGCGAGTTCCGTGAACAGATCCGGGGTCGCTTTGACCAGCGCCAGCTCGCCCTCCTCCGACAGCGCCAGAATCAAATCCTGGTCGGGCAGCAGGATGATCTGTCCGTGGCCGTAGCGTCCGCCCTTCCACTTGCGCTTGCCGTCTTCGAGACCGACGCACGCGAGGATGCTGCCGTCGAAACCGAAGGCGTGGCCCTTGTGAACGACGAAATCGTTGTAGTAGGGCTTCATCCCCGTAGACGTCCAACGCTCCTGAACGCTCCATCCGGCGTCACCGTGCGCAACCGCGACTCGGCGCAGCCCGACCGCGGCCATTCCGGAGCCGCTGCCGATCAGGACGTCGCTGCCCGCGATTACGAACGGCTGTAGGATGCCGTCGCCATTCCACTCGTGCTTCCAGAGCAATTTACCATCGGCCGGGGAGACGCTCGTCATGCCTTCTGCATTCAGCAGGAGGATTTGAGGGACGCCGTTGATCGTCACGAGTTGTGGCGAACTGTAGCCACCTTTGTCAGCCGGGCCTTGCCAGCGCGGATTGCCGGTCGCGGCGTCGTAGGCGACGAGCACGCCAGAAGTCGCAACGACTACAGCATCGCCAACGACCAGCGGCGAGCTTGCAAATCCCCAATCCGGGACTTTCGTCTTTGTATCTGACGCCGCGTTGCGAGACCAGATGACGGAACCGTCACGAGCGTTGAGCGCGTTCAGGATTCCCGTCGCGCCAAATGTGTAGACGCGCCCGGCTCTCAAGGTCGGCGTCGCGCGCGGGCCGGCGCCGGAAAGCGATTCGACAAACCGCGCCTTGTCACGGTGTCTCCAAACCGGCTCGCCGGTAGTCAGGTTGTAGCAGGAAACAATCTCAGCGTCGCCGAGTTGTTCCTGGGTATAGAAGTGATTACCGCGAACTGAAAATGATGACCAGCCCGGACCGACGGGGCGGCGCCACATCTCGATGGGCTTCGACTGAGACCAGTCGGTTTGGATTTGCACTCCGCGAATGACGCCGTCGCGCCTCGGGCCACGAAAGCCGGACCAGTTGGCGCCGATTGTCGCTGCTTCGGAATCCGCGACGCTCTTCTCGGGAGAACTGGCGGGAGTTGGGGATGTCATCGGCCCACTGGCTGACGCCGGATTTGGCGTTTCGGCTGGCGCAGCCGCCGCAGTGAGGGCTGGGACGACGGGCTCTTTTCCATTGCCCGCCTGGGCAAGGAGGCGCTGTTCGGGTGTCGGCGTCCACCGCCAGTGGAAATCCAAATCGCCTTCTACGGTAATGCCACCGGTTCGCAGGAGCGTGAACATTCCGCACGCAAGCAGAATGGCCACGACCAGCGATGCGCGACGAGGGCTGCTGGACAGGGACAGGCGCCGGCTTACCGCTACCGCGGCGACGAAAGCAAGGTTCAGGACTGGGATTGCATAGATGAAGAGCATCCAACCCGCCAGGGACTCGTGAGCGACGAGTCTGGTCGCGGCGAGCGCGGCCACCATCAATACGACAGCGCCCACACGCTCCACCCACGGCGCGCGACTGAACAACAGCCACCACACGAGGACAATCAATGCGCAGCGCAGCCCCGCCATCATTGCGACCATCACGGCATCGTTAAAGAAGTAGGGGGCGAGCCAGAGCAGGCACTGCAACGCGACGGCAACCACGCCGGGCCACACCCGGAGCGGCTTCTGAGAAGTCGGTAGATCAACTGGATTGTTTGTCATATCGCTTACCTTCTATAACGCGCTCCTCGCTTGCGCCGCTTTATAGCTGAGTATACACTCGATTATAGAGGTAAGCGCAATGGCGAGACCGAAGAGTGAAGATAAACGAAATGCGATTTTGGCGGCGGCGACCCAGGTCTTCGCGGAGCGTGGGATCGGCGCCCCGACCTCCGCGATCTCAGACGCCGCCGGGGTGGGCGAAGGAACGCTGTTTACCTACTTCAAGACCAAGGATGAACTGTTGAATACGCTCTTTCGCGAGATCAAATTGGAGTTGTCGGATGCTCTCATGAACAGCTTTCCGAGGAGGAAGAGCATTCGCGACCGGTTTCATCATTTGTGGCATCGCTATCTGGATTGGGGAATCGCGAACCCGCTGCAGCGAAAAGTTCTAATGCAGATTGGGGTCTGGTCCGGTTTGACGGAGGAGTCGAAAGTGACTGGCACGGCTCCATTCGCCGAAATTCTGGCCATGATGGAAGCAGCCATCGAACAGCACATTATGCGCAAACTGCCGCCACAGTTTGTCGCCGGTCTGTTTCGCGCCCAGGCGGAGATTACGATTGAGTTCATGAGCCAGAACCCAAAGCAGGTGGAACTTTACCGCAACGCGGGATTCGAAGTGCTGTGGGCGGGAATTACCCGCAAATGATGAATTTTGCATCTTCATAGAGTGGGCGCTTACGGTTGAAGAGGCTGCCTGTCCCCCCGTCGCTCCGGCGGCGATCAAAGAGGCTGAAGCAAGTGCGTACCTATTTCATATTGATATTCGTTCTGGTCGTCGTGCTGGCGCTGGCGGCGGGTCACTATTACTTCTGGATTCGCCTGGCGCGAGACACGAGACTGCCGGCGCCATGGTCGAGAGCGCTGAGCGCGGCGCTGGTCGCGCTGTGGCTGTCGGCGCCGGTTTCATTCGTCCTCCTGCGGTTTGTCCAGGCGGATTGGAAGCGGTACGCAGTGTGGGCCATTTCTGTCTGGGTGGGAATGCTGTTCATCTCGGTGATAGTACTGGCAATCGCCGACAGCATTCATCTGGCGTTGGTCGTCATCGAGCGGCTGTCGTCCGGTAAGCCTGTCGATCCGGGACGTCGATTGTGGCTGAGGCGATTTCTCGGCGCCGGCGCCGCGCTGGTCTCGGTGGGGCTGGCCGGTTGGTCAACACGGCAGGCCCTGAGGCCACTCAGTGTGCGCGAACTCACTGTCCGACTTGCCCGGCTGCCGCGTGAGCTTGACGGCTTCACCATCGTACAACTGACGGATGTGCATTTCGGCCAAACGATTCGCCGCGATTTTGCCGAGCAGATAGTGGCCAAAACCAACCGCCTCGCCCCGGACCTCATCGCCATCACCGGAGACTTGGTGGATGGCGCAGTCAGCGAATTGCGCGACATCGTCGCTCCACTTGCCGGACTACAAGCGCCGCACGGGATTTGGTTCGTGACCGGCAACCATGAGTACTTTTCCTCCTCCGACGGGGCGACAGGCGCCGATGCCTGGATAGAGGAACTGAAACGTCTGGGTATCCGCACGCTTCGCAACGAGCGGGTTTCGATCGGTAACGGCGCCGCCAGTTTCGACCTCGCCGGCATTGACGATTGGAATGCTTTCGGTCCCGGCCACCGTCCTGACCTTCGTCGGGCGTTGGCCGGTCGCGACGATGCGCGCGAGTTGGTCTTACTGTCCCATCAGCCTCGATCAATCCATCTGGCGGCTGAACTCGGCGTCGGATTACAACTTTCCGGCCACACTCATGGCGGCCAGGTCTGGCCGTGGAACTATCTGGTGCGACTGCAGCAACCTTATGTCGTCGGTCTGGCCCGGCATTTCTCCACATACATCTATGTCAGCCCAGGCACTGGTTTTTGGGGACCACCCATGAGATTGGGAACGCAAGCGGAGATTACGCGCATCGTCTTGCGTACTGCTGCTTGATATTTAATAGAGCAATTACTCACTCATTTGATTTCCCGCCAATACAGGAAGAGCAGATTGGGCGCGTCGAACAAAACGACTTATGAAAGCAGCATGGTATGAAAAACAAGGCGCAGCGCGCGACGTTTTGACCGTCGGCGAAATGGACGATCCACAGCCGCTCACAGGTGAAGTACGGATTCGCATTGCCGCTTCAGGCGTCAATCCAGGTGACGTGAAGAAGCGTCAGAATGCATATGGGTATGGAATGTCCTGGCCGCGTGTCATCCCGCACAGCGATGGCGCAGGAACAATTGATGCTGTGGGTGAAGGCGTATCACAAGAGTGGATTGGGAGGCGCGTGTGGTGTTACGGAGCGCAAACTTATCGGCCTTTTGGCGCCGCCGCTGAATACACTACTGTGCCTGTGGCGCAGGCGGTTCCACTTCCCGCGAATGTTTCGTTTGAGCAAGGCGCCTGTCTCGGCATTCCCGGCATCACTGCGCATCGGGCGGTTCACGTAGCGGGTTCGGTCGAAGGGCGCACCGTGCTGGTGCAAGGCGGCGCCGGAGCGGTTGGCGCGTTCGCAGTTCAACTTGCGCGGCGCGCGGGAGCACGAGTTATCGCAACTTGCCGCTCTGAAAGCGATCGAGAAACCGCTGCGCGCGCAGGCGCCGATATAGTCCTGCTCGCGGATGAAACCCTGGTGGAGCGCATCCGTGAAGTCGCTCCCGAAGGCGTTCATCACATCGTTGAAGTGGCTTTTGGCGCGAACATTGAAACGGACGTTGAAATACTGGCGCAAGGCGGGTCTATCGCCACATATGCTTCAGACGTGTTCAGGCCGGAAATTCCATACTGGCCACTCGTTTTCAGCAACGCCGGAGTGTTTTTTATTGGCAGTGACGATGTCCCGCTGGATGCGAAGATTCAAGCGACACACGCCATCAATGAGGCGCTTGAGGCGGGATGGCCGGGGCTGACGATTGCCGAAAAGTTTCCGCTGGATGAGATTGCACAGGCGCACGAATCCGTCGAACGCTCGGCAAAATCCGGACGTGCGCTTGTAACAATTTCCTGAAATCTGACAATGCAACATCAGTTACGAGCATAAATCGAAATGAGAAGAGATGCTCAGGGCCGTCGCCTTGACTAACTCGGCCAGTGATTGAACGCGTTCATCGGTGATTTGGGCTGTGGTCCCGGCGACGCTGAGCGCTGCTACGGCCCTCTTGTCTCCATCCAAAATCGCCGCGCCAATACACCGTAAGCCGATCTCATCCTCTTCGTCATCGAACGCATACCCTCGGGACCTGATCTGGAGCAACTCTCGCTTCAGCTTGTTCGAGGAGACGATCGTCTTTTGATTGTGTCTGGTCAGGGCGCGGGACTTGATCAGCGTATCGAACTCCTCTTCCGGCAGATAAGCGAGCAACGCCTTGCCCACGCCCGTGCAGTGCGCGTCGAGCCTGCGGCCGACCCAGGTCGCAAGTTTAATCAGCCCCGGCGCCTCGACCTTCTCGACGATCACCGCCTCGCTGCCTTCAAGCACGCCAAGATGCGCCGTCAGCCCCGTCTTCTTCATGAGCGATTGCATGAAGGGCCGCGCCTCTTCCCGCAGGCTAAGACCGTCGAGAGCCTTCTTACTGAGGCTGACCAGCTTCAGTCCCAGACGGTAATACCCGGTCTGCGGATGTTTCTGCAGGTAACCCTGCTCCTCCAAGGTCTTCACGATCAGGTGAACGGAGCTTTTCGGGAGTGACAGTTTGTGGCTCAACTCGGAGATAGAGCATCCCCTTTTCGATTCCGCGAGGAGTTCCAGGATCGCTATGGCACGCACAACCGAGGGCGTCGAGTTGGACGTTTTGGTTTCCATAAGTAAAAACCGTTCAGCTTATTGGACGAGGGGTCACAATTTAACAGAAGGCGCTTGACGCGGCAATCACTCAACATAGAATGCGGAAGCATTACAGAGAATCTCGTTCAATTAGCTGGACAACAGGCCGGCAAAATACTGATTATCAAAATACTGGGATGAGCCGCTTTTATTTCGACGACCCGAGTAGGCGCGCCTTGCTACGGTCTACCAGGCATGGCAAGACGTGTGAACATAGCCATCAACCCATTCACCAAAGTAAGGAGCCAATATGTCATCCAGTAGAAGCGGGATCAAATCTCTATTGCTCTTCCTCGCGCTCGTTTGCTGCCTCCAGAGCGCAAATGCGCAAGGGCTGACCGGGCAAATCTCAGGCATACTCACCGATCCCAATGGCGGTGTTGTGCCCAACGCCAAAATCGAAGTCACCAACGAAGAGACCGCTCGTGTGGTTACCGCGAATAGTGACAGCGACGGCAATTTCGTTGTGCCGCAATTGCTCTCCGGCACTTACACGCTGGTCGTCACCGCGAGCGGCTTCAAACGCTTTGAGCAAAAAGGCATCGTCTTGACGGCGAACGAGCGCGTCGCCGTGCGGCGGATTGCACTGGAAGTCGGCGATGTCAATCAGACTGTCACGGTCACGGCGGAAACCGCGCTGGTGCAAACCAACAGCGCCGAGCGCGCCGGCTTGATTGACGAGCAGCAGATTCAAAACATCGCCCTCAAAGGCCGCGACTATATGGGCCTGGTACGCTTGCTGCCCGGCGTCGTGGATACCGCCAACCGCGAAGCGCCCGGCTGGAACAATCTGGTCAACGTCAGCATCAATGGCAGCCGGCATGGAACGATCAATCTGACGCTGGATGGCGTTTCATCTCTCGACACGGGGTCGCAACTGGGGCCATATCTCGCGCCGGGTCTCGACGCGATCGGCGAGGTCAAAGTGTTGCTGACGAATTATCAGGCGGAATACGGGCGCAGCAGCGGCGGCACGATCAACGTCGTCATCAAAAACGGCACACGCGATTTTCACGGCGGCGGTTTCTATTTCAAACGCCACGAACAGTTCAACGCCAACGAATTTTTCAATAACCTGCGCAACCTGCCGAAGCCGCGTTACCGCTTCAATTACTGGGGCGGCAACATCGGCGGCCCGGTGCTGATTCCCGGCACAAACTTCAACAAGAACCGCGACAAGCTGTTTTTCTTCTGGTCGCAGGAATATCTGCCGCGCCGCTATCCGACCCGGCAGGGCACGCTCACTTATCCGACGGCGCTCGAGCGCGCAGGCAATTTCTCGCAGAGCCTGGACGCCAACGGACGTTTGATTCCGATACGCGATCCGCAAAAGACGGGCGCGTGTACGTTAACGGATACGACAGCCTGCTTCCCCGGCAACATCATTCCCGCCAACCGGATTGACGCCAACGGGCAAAAACTTCTGAGCATTTTCCCCCTGCCCAACATCAATCCGGCGACGGTTGCTTACAACTACAACAATGTCTTTCAGAGCCAGGTGGATCAGCCGCGCCGCGAAGAGATTTTGCGCATGGACTGGAACATCTCGCAGAAAACTACCTTCTACGCTCGCGGCATTCAGAATTACGAGGCGTTCAAGGGCGATTTCAACTTCGTGCTGGCGTCGAACGTCTGGCCGCAGTTTCCGATCAAGTATCAGATCGAAAGCCGCGGTTTGGTGAGCACCTTGATTCACAGCTTCTCGCCGACGCTGACCAATGAATTCACGTTCGGCATCAACCGCGCGTTGCAAACGGTCAGTCCGCTCAACCAGGAAGGCATTGACCGCAATGACCGGGTCAAACTGGGCTTGACGCTGCCGCAATTCTTCCCGGTGGCGAATCCGTTGCGGCTGATTCCGAACGCCACTTTCGGCGGCATCTCGAGCGCGCCGCAACTCAACATCGAACAGCGCTTCCCGTTCTTCGGCACGAACAACATCTGGAACTATTCGGATAACATTTCGTGGGTAAAAGGCAATCACAACGTGAAGGCCGGGTTTTACTTTGATTATACGACGCGCAATGCGGCGCGCTCGGCGGCCTTCAACGGCACATTCAATTTCGACCGCAACGTCAACAACCCGCAGGACACGAACCACCCGTTCGCCAACGCGCTGATCGGTTCGATCAATTCTTACACCGAAGCGAACAACAAGTTTGACGGTCATGCGCGTTACCGCAACATCGAGTGGTTTGCGCAGGACAACTGGAAGGTCACGCGCCGCTTCACGGTGGACGCGGGCATTCGCTTCTATTACATCGAGCCGACCTACAGCGAAGGCGATCCGTTGGTGTATTTCGACCCTTCGCTCTATGACGCCTCGAAGCAGCCGGCCTTGATTACGCCGCACTGTCTGACGGCAAATCCATGTTCGGGCGCGAATCGCGTAGGCCGCAATCCGATTACAGGCGCAATTCTGCCTTCGGTCAAAATCGGCACGTTCGCCGATGGATCGGGCACGCCGTTCCAGGGCATGCGCCAGGTGCAAGAGCGCATCTTCAACACGCCGCCGATTCAGGTTGGCCCGCGTCTGGGCTTTGCCTACGACATCTTCGGCGACGGCAAGACTTCCATTCGCGGCGGCGTCGGCGTGTTTTACGACCGCTTCAATGACGATCAAGTGATACAACAACGTGAGCAGCCCCCGAACTTAATTACGCGGACAGCCAATTTCACGACCATCAAAGACTTGCTGGCGACGCCGCTCAGCACCAGCCCGGCGGGCGTCAACTCCATCACGCCGGACTTTGATCCAAACGCCGTGTACAACTTCAGTCTCGGCGTGCAACGCGACATCGGCTACAACACGGTGCTGGATGTAGCTTACGTCGGATCGTTGGCGCGGCATCTGCTGCAACGGATCAGCCTGAACGCCGTGCCCTATGGGACGCGCTTCCTGCCGTCGAGCATTGATCAGACGGTGGCAGGCGGGACGACGCCGTTGCCCGATAACTTCCTGCGTCCGATCAAAGGCTATGCCGATATTCTGTTGTTCGAATCGGGCGGCAACTCCAACTACCATGCCATGCAGGTGCAGTTGAATCGCCGGATGTCGAGCAGTATGTCCTACGGCGTGAGCTACACCTGGTCGAAGTCTATGAATCTGGTCAATAACATTGGCGATTCGATCAATCCTTTTATTGACCGCAAAGTCCGCAACTATGGCCGAGGCAATTTCGACCGCACGCACAACTTTGTGGTCAACTACGTTTATCGCCTCCCCTCGCTGGCGAAATACTGGGATAACGGTGTCAGTCGGCAGATTTTCAACGGCTGGGAGGTATCCGGTATCACCTCGTTCATCAGCGGCGCTCCATCGGGCATTGGCTATGCGCTGGTGCAGTCGCGCGATCTGGTCGGCGGCAGCGGCGCGGGCGTGGACAGCCGTGTGGTGCTGGTCGCCAATCCTGTGCTGGACCGTGATCAGCGCGGCCAGAATTGCGCGCACGCCTTTGCGGCGACTAATACCGCACTGGCGAATACGGTCAGAGCCGTGGGTTGTCACCTCAACGTCAATTCCGTGCTGCCGCCCACTGTGGCGGGCGATTTCGGCAAAGGCAATGCGGCGAAAGACCTGTTCCGTTTGCCGGGGACAAACAACTGGGACATCTCGTTGTTCAAGACCTTCAACCTGTCGAAAGACGGCGGTGTGCGCTTGCAGTACAGGCTGGAGATGTACAACGCCTTCAACCACACGCAATTCACCGGCGTGGACACGACAGCGCGCTTTGACGCGAACAACAATCAAGTCAACGCGCTGTTTGGTACTTACACAGGGGCGGCCAACGCCCGCCGCATCGTGATGGGGCTGAAGCTGAACTTCTGATCTCAGCCCCAATTTGTGGCGCCGGCGGCGGTTGAATTGAGTTCGGCTGAATTCAACCGCCGTTGGCGCGACGCAAAGATACTCCACTAAAAAATCGCCTGCCGCTGACGCGGCGATGATGCGCAATGAGACCTGCTTAGCCATATGAAAATCACTTTGCTGCTTCTTTTGCTGGTCGTGTTCTGTTCGCGTCCCGCCGTATGCCAGGAGACGCTGGACGGCCATCCGGTCGTGCTCGACCGTGAAGGCAAACTCCTTTCGTGGCTGCCCCAGGAGAAGGCTTATGACGGGGTGATGCGCCGCGCTTGGGATTTCCTGCTCAAAGGCGTCCCGACTGAATCGAACGGGCTGAAGAGCTATCTCACCTATTGCTGTCTCAACCGCAAAACTCTGCGCGGGGGATCGTGGCCGCACAACTCGGCGGGCCTTTACGCGATGATGGTAGATTCGGCTGCGGGCTATTACGCCTACTCAGGTGACCGCCGGGTCATCGGTCTGGTCAAAGAGATGCTCGATTACCAGATTGCCCACGGCACGACTCCGAGGGATTGGCCGTGGGGCGGCGCGCCCTACGCGAGTTCCGATCACGGCGCGACGATTTATCGCGGCGCGCACGACTTCAAGTACGACGCCAAACGCCCTGGGCGCGGCGACGGCTACGGCGTGATCGAGCCGGATAAAGTCGGTGAACTCGGCTATGGTTATCTGAAGTTTTACAAGCTGACGGGCGAAATACGTTACCGCGACGAGGCCATCGCCTGCGCCAACGCGCTGGCGCGCCACGTGCGCAAAGGGGATGCGGAGCGCTCTCCCTGGCCCTTTCGCGTTTACGCCGAGACGAACGTCGTGCGCGAAGAATACACGTCAAGCCTCGTCGGCCCCTTGCGCCTCCTGGACGAATTGATCCGCCTGAAGCCGGGAGACACCGCGGCTTATCAGAAAGCGCGGCAGACGGCCTGGGAATGGTTGATGGCCTATCCGATGAAGAACAACGCCTGGGCGAATTACTTTGAAGACATCTACCTCTTCGAGAAGCCGACGAATTACAACCAGATCAACCCGCTGGAGATCGCGCGCTATCTGATGGAGCGTCCTGAAATGGATCCGGAATGGCGCGCGCACGTCCCGGCCTTGATTGAATGGGTCGAAAAATACTTCGCCGCCGACACGAATAGAAACGAGCGCGGCGTGCAGTTCGGGGCGAATACGATCTCCGAACAGATCGACTATATGTACAAGATGGGCAGCCATACTTCGCGCTACGCCTCGGTGCTTGCCCGCTGGTCAGAACTGACGGGAGACAAGGCGGCGAAAGAGAAGGCTTTTCGCTCCTTCAACTGGGCTACCTATATGTGCCGCGAAGACGGCGTCGTTTACGTAGGCGTTTATGATGGGGACATCTGGTTCACCGATGGCTATGGGGATTACATCCGGCACTTCCTCGCGGGTATGGGCGCGGCGCCTGAATGGTCGCCGCCCGGCGAGGATCACTTATTGCGCTCCACCTCGGTCATTCGTCAGGTCAGCTATGAGCCGAGAGGGGTGAGCTACACCGCGTTCGATGGCGATGGCGAGGAGGTCTTGCGGTTGAGCTTCACTCCCGCGCAGGTGCTCGCCGGTGGTCGCCCTCTGCCGCGCGCTGAGAGTGATGCCGGAGGACCGGGCTGGTCTTTCGACAGTTCAAGACAATCGCTGCGGGTGCGTCGCCGTGGCGCGCGAGAGATCAGGATCGTCCGTGGAAACAGCTAAACGGGAGAGTTTCGGCAAATGATCCAGCGCCGTTGCTGAGCATTGTATGACCAACCGTTACCTAAAATCAGAAACGCTCGCTCGCCGGGCCGCCGAAGTAATCGCTGGCGGTGTCGTCTCGCTCAACCGCAAGGCCGAGCCAACGATTGTCTTCGTGCGCGCTGAAGGCTGCCGCCTCACCGACGCCGATGGCAATGAGTACATTGATTACCACGCCGCTTTCGCCCCGTTCATACTTGGCCACAATCACCCGGAGGTGAACGCGGCTGTTTGCGAGGCGATGGAGCGAGGTTTCTCGCTGATGGGAAGCGGCACGACGACCTGGGAAATAAGGTTGGCGGAGTCGCTTCGCGCGGCCGTGCCTTCTTTGGAGCGCGTGCAGATCACCAACACCGGAAGCGAGGCGACGGCGCACGCCATTCGTCTGAGCCGCGCATGGACGAAGCGCGAAGACATCATCCTGACCCTCGGCGGGTATAACGGCTGGCACAACGATGTCGCGCGCAGCGTCATGCCTACGCTCGATGAGCTAGGTCCGCGCGTCTCGCCTGGCGAATATTCTTTTCTCCCCTCGTCGGCGGGCATTCCCGAAGGCGCCTTCCGGCGAATTCACATCGTCAACTTCAACGACGCAGGCTCAGTCGAATACGTCATGCGCCGGTACCCTGTAGCCTGCGTGCTGACGGAGCCGGTCTTGCAAAACATCGGCGTTGTTCCACCGTTGCCCGGCTACTTAAGAACGCTGCGTGAGCTGTGTGACAGGCACGGAGCCTTACTGGTCTTCGACGAGGTGAAGACCGGATTCCGCGCGGCGCTTGGCGGCTACCAATCGCTCATCCGCGTCACGCCTGATCTCTCGGTCTTCGGCAAGGCGGTCGCCAACGGCTACCCGCTTGGAGCGATCGGCGGGCGGGCCGACGTGATGGGCTTGTTCGACGCTAAGTCTCCTGCGCGCCGTGTCCTGATCGCCGGGACCTACAATGCGCATCCGTTCACTTCAGCCGCAGCCATCGCTACGCTCGAAATCCTTGGGCGGGACGATGGCGAGATCTATCGGCGCCTCGACCGTATGGGAGCGAAGTTGGAGGAGGGACTGGAGGGAATCTTTACGGAAAAGGGCCTGACGGCGACCGTGAGCCGGCTGGGTTCCGCCTTCTGCGTATATTTCGGCGACCACGTCCCCGTTGATTGGCACGACCTGCTGGCCAGCCACGATTTCGCGCTGGACCGCCGCTATCGCCGCGCCCTGATCGAGCGCGGCGTGTATCACTTTCCGCTTCCTTGCAAGCAGGGATCAATCAGCGCGGCTCATACCGAAGCGGACATTAGTCGAACACTGGAGATTACGCGCGAGGCAGTCAAGAGCTTGTAAGGAAGAAATGCGGATATGCGCGGAAGGTTTGATGACAAACACGTGCTTGTGACCGGCGGCGGGCGGGGATTGGGCTTCGAAATCGCCATGCGGTTCGGACTGGAAGGCGCGCGCCTTTCAATCATCGAGCATAACGGCGGCTTGCTTGAGGAAGCTCGTGACAAGCTCGAACGAGCCGGCATCGAGATCAACCCTTGCCTGGCGGACGTATCCAAACGCGACGAAGTAGAGCGGGCAGTGACAAAGGCGGAGAATCTCGCGCCCATAGACGTGCTCGTCAATAATGCGGGCGTCGCCGAGGAGACCCCGTTCCTGCGGATCGAAGAAGAGGAGTGGCGGCGCATTCTGGACATCAACCTGACCGGCAGCTTCTTCGTCGCGCAGGCCGTCTGCCGCCACATGGCCCGCCGCCAGCGCGGCGTGGTCATCAACATGTCGAGCAAAAATGGCCTCGACGCCGAGTTCGGCTACGCTCACTACAATGCCAGCAAAGCCGGAGTCATCCTGCTCACCAAGACGATGGCCGTCGAGTTGGCCCACCTGAAGATCCGCGTCAACGCCGTCTGCCCCGGTTACCTGGTGACGCCGATGTCAATGGAGATCGATAACCCCGAATTCGTGCGCGACTTTGTCGAGCGCTACATTCCAATCAACCGCCCTGGCAGCGTTGCCGACGTGGCTCCCATGTTCCTCTTCCTGGCCGGCGAGGAGAGCGCGTTCATCACGGGTCAGGTTTTTGTCATAGACGGCGGTCAGCTTGCCGGCCAGAAACCCGCGCTCCAGCTTCTGGAAAAGGCTTTATGAGTTGAGATGAGCGGATTCCCTTCCTGAAGATCAACGGCTTCGCCGGATTTTTGAAAGCGGTTTTGGGAAGGTTTTTAGCCGCCGGAAATTCTTCGCGGTTTTCTTGGGTATTGCGCTCTTCGTCTCGTACAATCGGCCTTCACACTTATTTGAGCGCATTGGGGCCGATCCACAGGAGGAATGACTATGCCCAAGCATCACATCTTCGCGATGGCGTTTGCCAGGGTTTATCCGATGTATGTTCAAAAAGCGGAGCGCAAAAATCGTACTAAAAAAGAAGTTGATCAAATCATTTGCTGGTTGACGGGCTATGACCAGGCGGGATTACAGCGGCAAATCGAACAGGAAAACGATTTTGAAACCTTTTTTGCTCAAGCCCCAGCCATTCATCCGAATAGCGCGCTTATCAAGGGCGTAGTGTGCGGCATTCGCGTAGAAGAAATCGAAGATCCGCTGATGCAAAAAATTCGCTATTTGGACAAGCTGATTGATGAACTCGCAAAAGGAAAAAAGATGGAGAAGATTCTGCGGCAATGACGCGCGCCGCGCGATCCGGCCTGCGCCCTCGCCGGCCAAAGAGTTCATCATCGCCCACGGCCGGCGTGTTAGCGCGCCGCACGCCGCCAACCTTCATTTACCACACAACTAACGACGAGTTAGTTCCGGTCGAGACGAGCATCACGTTCTATCGCGCATCGCCCGCCGCTGGGATTCCGTCTGGTTTCAGCCGTTGCCACGCCCCTCGTGAGGTTCCCTGAATCGTGATGTCATTTCCGAGAAGTAATGATCAATAATCTCTTGCGCAACTGAACGGTTGCGCGTATAGTGCAACCGTTCAGTTGCGCATTGAGCGAGTTTTTTATGCGAAGAGATGTGTTTCAGGCGATTGCCGACCCGACAAGGCGGGCAATTATTACTTTAATCGCATTGCAGGCAATGACCCCTAACGCCATTGCGGACAGCTTTCACACCACACGGCAAGCCGTTTCAAAACACCTGCGCATACTTACGGAATGCGAACTGGTAAAACAAGAGCAAAAGGGGCGGGAGATTTACTACTCACTTGAAATTGAAAAGCTCAAAGAGATAGACGAATGGGTAGGCCAGTTCAGAGAAATTTGGGAAACCAGATTCAATCAACTCGACGAAGTATTGTCAGCAATTAAAAAGGGGAAAAAATGAAGACTAATTTGCGATTTGATTTCACCGTAGACAAAGCAACAAAAACGGCATTGGTAACCAGAGAATTTGCAGCCGAACTTTCTCTGGTATGGGATGCTTTTACCAAACCGGAAATCCTGGACCAATGGTGGGCGCCTAAACCCTGGTCATCAAAAACAAAATATATGGATTTCAAAGTTGGCGGGCGAAGGTTTTATGCGATGGTCAGCCCCGAAGGCCAGGAGCGTTGGTCAATTCAGAAATATACTTCCATCAGTCCAAAAACCAATTTCAAGTTCTTCAATGCTTTTGCAGACAAAGATGAAACCCCTGAATTGCCCGGCTCTGATTGGGATTTGAATTTCAGCGAACAAAACGGGACCACGACAGTGCGCGTTTCTATTTACAACGAATCCCTGGCTCGTATGGAGAAGATGATTGAAATGGGCTTCGGTGAAGGATTCAAAATGACATTGAACAGCCTGGAAGATCTGTTGGCGGAATTATCGCAACAAAAGGAGTTGAGGTAATGAGAAAAGTAATTGCATGTGAATTCATGACACTTGATGGTGTCATACAGAACGGGGAAGATGACGGCGACGGCTTCAAGCACGGCGGATGGTTTTTCGGCTATGCGGACGAGGCGACGGGAGCCGTGGTGCAAGAGCGGCTGAAGAAGCCTGTAGATCTGCTGTTAGGACGAAAGACCTTTGATGTTTGGGAACCGTATTGGCCGACGCATTCGGACTTCTGGCCGAACGTCATGACCGCAACAAAGTACGTCGCCTCCAATACACGTGACTCAAGCGATTGGCAGCCCACCGTCTTTTTGGGCGGGGACCTTGCGGAAAAAGTCAGGCAGTTAAAACAAACGGAAGGACCGGACCTGCACGTAATGGGAAGCGCCAATATGCTTCAGACGCTCTTCAAAGCTGATCTTGTAGATGCGCTTGAGCTAATGATAATTCCTATCACGCTTGGCACGGGAAAACGCCTGTTTCAGGACGGCGCTATCCCGGCTTCTTTCAAGGTAACCGGGGGCCAGGTCTCATCAAACGGCATCATCATCGCAACTTACGAACGCGACGGCGATGTCCGAACCGGCGCGCCTCAGATCGAAGAGAATGGTTGAGAATCGGCGATACGAAACGCCAAACCGAACCAACAGATGCAGTAACTTGAAAGTTCAAGAACAGATCCAAAAGTATATTGCCAGCCAACCTGAACCAAAACGCAGCGACATGCTGACGTTGCACCGTATCATTCTGGAAGTAATGCCAGCATGTAAATTATGGTTCCTGGATGGTAAAAACAGTGAAAATAAAACTGTTTCCAATCCCAATATAGGATACGGACTTCGCACGATAAAATATGCCGATGGAACCACCAGAGAGTTTTATCAAATTGGTTTGAGCGCAAACAAAACCGGAATCTCTGTCTATATCCTGGGCATCGAAGATAAGAAATACCTGGCCAGGGCATATGGAAAAGAACTCGGCAAGGCGAGCGTGACCGGGTATTGCATCAGGTTCAAAACTCTAAAAGATATAAACATTGATACGCTTGTAGCCGCAATACGATTTGGATTTGAACAAGGTCATTAACATGAAAACAACAGCTTTTTTTCTGGCGATGGCGCTGATGTTGTGTCTGTCGGCGAGTGTGTTGGGGCAGCAAAAACCAACTACGGGTTATGCGCCGGTGGGCGGTCTCAAAATGTATTACGAGATCCACGGGAGCGGCGAGCCTGTGGTCTTGCTCCACGGCGCGTTCATGGCGATTTCAGGCGACTGGAACGATTGGATCGGCGAACTTTCCAAAACGCGGAAAGTGATCGCCATCGAAATGCAGGGCCACGGGCGAACAGCCGACATCAAACGCGACCTTACTTATGAAAACCTTGCCGACGATGTTGCCGGGCTGCTCGATTACCTCAAGATCCCAAGCGCGGACATCATCGGTTACAGCCTTGGCGGCGGCGTCTCTATCCAATGCGCGATCCGCCATCCGGAAAAAGTGCGAAAGGTTGTCGTCATCTCAGCCCCGTTCCGCCGCGACGGCTGGGTCAAGGAGGCGAACGATGTGTGGCCGACGTTCACGTGGGAAGTGTTCAAAGGCACTCCTATGGAAGCCGAATATAAGAGGCTAAGCCCGACACCCGACAAATTCCCTGATTTTGTCAATCACGTCAAAGCGACGGCTATGAGACCATACGACTTCGGCGCCGACAAACTCAAAGCCACCAAAGCGCCGATGTTTTTCATCTTCGGTGACGCTGACGGTGTACGGCTCGACCACATCGCAGAAATGTTCAGCCTGAAGGGCGGCGGGATTTTTGGCGACCTGCAGCCGCGCGCAGCGTCGAGATTGGCCATCTTGCCCGACACAACACACGTCACGCTGATGAACCGCATGTCCATTGTCGTCCCGATGGTGAACGACTTTCTGGATGCGAAACCCCAACAGCGCCAAAAGCAATAGACACCTGTGATTCGACCGCCATCGTCGGTCAGTGCGGGCCGGCGAGGTCAAAACCGGCGCGCCTCAGATAAAAGAGAACGATCAATGATGGTGATGGGCCTGATCGTCTTCGGTCTGGGCTGGGGATTTTTTGACTGTAACCTGGCGCCGGCGCTTTGCCGGACTGCGCCGAACCGATTGCGCGCGACCGGTTACGGCATCTTGCTGGCCCGGCGCTTGATCGAACGCGGCGTGCGTTTCGTCCAACTCAATCACGAGGCTCTCTGACCGGGAATCCATCACACCCCGGCTAGCGAATTGCCAGCGGCCGGCCCGGCGAGCCGGACGCCCCTTTGAAGCGCAGCGGCGTGAAGACGAACAGAAACTCGTAGACCCGTTCGGCGGCCAACGCGCGCAGGTCGAGATTTTCGAGGATAAAAATTCCGTTCCGCATCAGCAGTTCCTGATGCACGGGATGATCCAATTTCGGGTCGGGGTTTGGGTCAACCTCCACGCAGCACGAATCGCCCCCGACCAGACTGGCCTTGCGCTCGGCGATCCAGCGGGCAACGGGCGCCCCGATGCCCGGCGAGCCTTTGTTTTCGCCCACGCCAAAGCGCGCGTCGTTGTAGAGCGACGGATTGCCCCAGTTGCGCGCCCAGCCATAATTGAAAAGGATAGCGTCGCCCGGCTCGATGCTCTCCTCGGTCATCTTCTGGCGCGAGAGCGCGCCACGCACGTCGGCCACGGTCACTTCGTAACGGCCCGGCAGAGCATCCACACCCTTGTAGCCCGCGATGTCGAGCAGAATCCCGCGCGTGATTATGGGGCGCACCCGCTCCACGCCCAGCGCCCGCAAGCCCCAGGGACTGTTGATCTCGTCGCGCGTGAAACCGTTATAAAAAACATCTTTCTCCGAACCATCGGCCATTTTCAATTTCATCCCGGCGTGGCCGAGCGCGTCGAACTGTGTGCCCACCTGACCAAGCTCGCCGCTGAAGTAGTCCATAAACCACGTCGCTTTATTCTCACCGCGCGATGGCGGAAACGGCGCAGGAGTTACCAGGGAAAAGGTGGTGTTGCCGTAAAGCGGCATGCCGCGCTCGTAGACGTGGCCGAGTTCATACGTCTTGCCGGTCGTCACCAGCCGGACGGCGCGCAGCACTTTCTCCGGCGTGATCCAGTTGGAAGCGCCCGCCTGATCTTCCGGCCCCCATTGAGCATTCGGCCACCAGGGGCCTTGCCGGCGCGTTTGGGCGGCGATCAGCGGCGGCGTAAACAGCAACAGCGCCAACGTCGCGAGTGTGGTGCAAGTTTTTCGTTTATCCGTCATGTTCATTTTTCTGATTGCGAACTTAACAGTTGAGGCGCGCGGCCAATTGGAAAGCGCGCGCCGTCCAATCCGAAGAGTCGCTTCAACGCTGAATGACTTCGACCCGCAAACCCGCGGGGCCTTCCACGAAGGCGAATTTCAGCGAGCCGAACGTCCTCGGCTCTGATGTGAACTTGACGCCTTTGGCTTTCAACTCCGCGATGGATTTGTCCAGGTTCGCCGCGCGCCAGCTTAGATGATCTATGACGCGCCCCGCGCTGGCGGCGGTCTCTTCATTGCTCTTCTGCGCAAGCGCCCAGACCGTGCCGTACTTCAGCGCGTCAATCCGCCCTTTGAGCTTGACGCGCTCGCCGCCGAAGTTGTCGCTCATCCATTTCATCAAGGCTTCGGGGTCGGCGCTGCGCAGGTGGATGTGATGGAAGCCGGGCGTTTCACTATCCTGCACGACCTCGATCTTCACGCCCCAAGGGTCTTCGATGAAGCCGAGCTTGAACAGATTCGGCACGTCACGCACGGCCATCGTCACTTTGGCGCCCGCTTCGGGCGTTTGCAGTTCCTTCATCTTCGCGTCCAGGTCGCTGAACGAAAACCCGATGTGATCAATCACCGAACCGGCGCTCGGCCCCGCGCCTTCGGCTTTGCGAAACATCAGGAGCGTGGAACCAAACGAGACCTCGTTCGCGCCCGGCCCCTTCGCGCCGCCCATGTACTTGACGTACCACTCAACGGCCTTGGCCGGATCGGGTACGAACAAATGGACGTGATCGTAGGGAGCCGTCGCAACCTGCGACGGTTGATTTCCAGTTCCCTGCCCTGTTGTTTCACCTTTCGGTTCCATGCCCAGGTGCTCGCGGAACCACGCGGCGGCGGCGTTGGAACTGATCTCGAACGGCTCGTTGATGTACATCTCGAAGTGCGTGATGCCGGGCACGCTGACGAGCTTCTTCGGGCCGGTCAACACTTCCATCGCGGCGTAGGCGTGGTCGCGGTTGTTCATCAGTTGTTCTTTCTCGGCCACGATGAAGAGCACGGGCCGATCGCCGACGGCTTTCAGATAATGAAATGGGCGATACTCGGCGACCGCCTGCTGCGTTTCGACATCTACCATTCGCCGCACTGAAAAGCCGGTCTCGAATTCGCCGCCAAGCCCGGCGCGCGCGCGTTTGATCGCGTCTTGGAGCTGGGCGCCTCGAATGGGGACTGGTCCTGGCGTAGAATTCTTGCCCGCTATGGAAGGAACCTGTATCGCCACCGCCTTGACGCGCGCATCCAACGCCGCCGTCATAATCGAGTGGCCGCCCGCAAAGCTCGATCCCCAAACGCCGATTCGATCAGGATCAACGCCCGGCTCGCCTTGCAGGTAGGAGATCGCGTTGCGGTAATCCTCAACCATCTTCATCGGCAACAGCCGTGTCCGCTTGAGCGTGACATCCATCTTTGTTTTGATAATCCGCTTGCCGTCGAGCGCCTGGCTGGGATCGGCGGTCGTCACGGTGGGCTGCGCCTGCGAGATAAACGGATCGCTCGATCCCCAGCCGCGATAATCAATCACCATCGCCACCAGGCCGCGTTCGGCGAAGCGCGCGCCGTATTTTTCAATCGAAAAGTGCGTGCCCGCCCAACCCTGACCGAGCACCACGCCCGGCGTCTTGCCGCTCGCGGAAAATCCTTTGGGGTAGAAAATCTTCGCGTAACAACCGACGCCGTCGCTGTAGTAAGTAACTTCTTTGGCCTTCACGCCTTCGGCCATCTTGTAAGCCCAGTCTTCCGGCGTCAGGCCGCTCTTGATCTTTTTCTCCTGCCCCTTCTCCTGAGATGCCGCAGCGACGGCCAGACAACACAACACAACCATAGTCATCAACTTGTTCATAGTTCGCCTCTCTGAATTGGAACAACCAACATCTGATTTATTTTGAGTCTGATTACTTGAGACAGGTACCGCCATCCACCGTGATGACGGCGCCATTCACATAAGCCCCGGCGCGTGACGCCAGATAGATGGCGACCCCGGCCATATCCGCCGGCTCGCCCTTGCGTCGCAGTGGACAGCTCGCGACGATCCGCTCCTCGAAATTTTCCATCAGCCATTCGGTCATCTTGCTCGGAAAGAAGCCGGGCGCGACCGCGTTCACCGCCACGCCGCGCGGGCCTAGCTTGGCGGCCAGCACGCGCGTCATGTGATGAACCGCCGCCTTGCTGGCCGAGTAAGCGTAGTTGTCCACGAAAGGAATGTGGATGGCGTCAATCGAGCCGATGTTGATGACGCGCGCCGGATCGCCCGCGCGCGCCGCCGCTTCGAGTTGCGGCAGTAGTTGCTGCGTCAAAAAGAAAATCCCTTTGACGTTGGTGTCCATCACCTTGTCCCAACCCGATTCGGGAAATTCGTCGAGCGGCGCGCCCCAGTTGGCTCCGGCGTTGTTGACCAGAATGTGCAGCGCCTGTTCGCGCGCCTTGATCTCATCGGCGAGTTGTTGACAACCAGCGACGGTCGAAAGATCGGCGGGAATCGAAATGCACTCGCCGATCTCTGAAAGCCGTCTGGCCGTCTCGTCGCAGGCCTGCGCCTTGCGGGCGGTGATGTAGACCTTCGCGCCCGCCTCGACGTAGCCGCGCGCGATCATCGCGCCGATGCCGCGCGAACCGCCCGTGACCAGCGCCACTTTGCCCGCGATTGAGAAGAGATCACTCACGTTGATCGCCTGTTCGCTCATTTAGCTCCTCCGGTCGAGGATGACGCTACATTTGGTTTGGCCGCCGGATCGAGATAGCGCACGGTCCCGTACCAGCCGATCATCATCTCTTCCCAGGTCTGATCGCCCCAGCGCACTTCTTTCGTCGGGTCGGGGTTGAACTTGTTCCGGATTGAATTGTCGAAATGGGCCACGCAGTCCAGCCTCGCGCCTTTCGGCAGGAAGAGCGGCTTCTTCAACACGTAATCGAGTTGCCAGTCGAAGTTGTATTTGGGGACGTGGAGGACGATTTCTGACCTGCCGTCCGGGTAGACTACGGTGTAGGTGAAGTCTTTGCCGCGCACGTGCATGTGCGGCATCATCGAGTACAGGTAAGTATCTTCATCGAAGGTGTGTGAGGATTTGACTTCGTGATCAGGCGCGCCCGCCGGGATGACGAAGCGCGTATTCATCGCGTTGCCGCCGCCGAGCACGATCTTCGGCTTCTCATTGGTGAAGATCAGCCCGACGCTGGTGCGGTCTTTGGTCGCCTCGCCGATGGTCGTGTAGTGCATTTGCAGGACGATGACCGTGCCCGCTTTGATTAACCGCGCGCTGCCCGGCGGCGAGATGATGGCCGTCTTGTTGGGTGTGATGCCGCCCATGCCTCCGATTCGCTTGCCCTGCGCGTCTTCCAAATAGGCGATCACGTGATGCACCACGCGCCGGTCGCCCGGCTTGATCTCGACCGCCCGCACCCAGCGGTCTTCGGTGAAGCCCGTCGGAATGCGCTTGTAGAGATATGGGATCGTGCCATCCGCCGGAACCGCCTGCTCATCCTTCATGCTCAAGACCAAATCCGGCGTCCCAATCACCCACCCTTCGGTGAACCTGGGCGCGGGCGGCAGGTCGCTGTTATCGCCTTGCGGCGCGCCTGTTTCGACCCATTGCACAATCGTGTTGATGTCTGTTTGCGAGAGGCTGGGATTGTTGGCGAACTCGCCGTGTTTCGGATCGGCGAACCAGGGTGGCATCGAGCGGTCTACGACACGCTCTTTGATGGATTTGGCCCAGGGCCTCACCTCTTTGTAATTCATAAACGACATCGGCGCGACGCCCGTAGGCCGATGACATTCGGCGCAGTTTTTGAAAAGGATCGGCGCGACGTCTTTGCTGAACGTCACCGCGCCGCCCGCGCTTGAACTCGCGCTGAAGGTCAAGAGCGCGCACAGGGCAATCATCACGATGCCTGGAATCAATAGCCGCATTTTCATAACAAACCTCCTTTTGCTGGGGAACCTTGCCTTACTTCTTCAGGTACTTGTCGAACCACTCGACCGCCAGTTTGATGGCCTCGCTGTAAGCCTCGCGGTAGATGCCGTAATGCGTGATGTTGGGAATGACCACGTGTTTTTTATCCTTGCCGGGTATTCGGTCATACGCCAATTTCCCGTGGTCTTTGAAATCGAACAGCTCTTCCTTCTCCGCGTCAATGATCAGCGTCGGGCAATGCACATTGGCGGCGTCTTCGACAAAGCCAGCGCGCAGCAGATGGTCGCGGATCGGCGCGCCGATCAGGTTGCCGTATACGCCGCGCTTGCGCGGTTCGGGATAACCCAACTCGCCGCGCGCGCGCTTCGTCGCCTCTTCGTAAGCGATCTTCAGTTGCTGCTCTTCCGATCCGGCGAGCGTCGTCATAGCCTTGGGGCGCGAATCAATCGCGGGTACCTGGCTGACAATGGCTTTGACGCGCGGGTCGTGCGCGGCGACGTAAATGACGTGCCCGCCCGAATAACTCGAACCGCGCAAGCCGATGCGCTCGGCGTCCACCATCGGCTCGCCCACCGCCCAGTGGATGGCGTTGAACCAGTCGGTGACGAATTCCAGCGGATCAACCACCTCGCGCACTTCCGCCACTTCCGCCGTGAACTTCTGGCTCTGGCCGGAAACGGGCTTGACAGGCGATGGCCCGGCCAGAATCAGGCGCGCATCGCTCTGGCCCCAACCGCGATAATCGAAGGTGACGACCAGGTAGCCAGCCTTCGCCAGATCAACGGCGTCGCGGCGAAAGCCCGCCGCCGTGCCGCCCCAGCCGTGCGCCATCAGAATGGTCGGGAGCTTTTTGCCCGCCAGCGATTTGAGCGAGAAGAGTTCGGCATGCATCCGCACGCCTTCGCTCATAATGCTGGCCGTGCGGAAATCAATATCATCCGGCGCCTTGAAGGTCGTCGCCGGCGCCTGTCTGACAGCCGCCGGGTCGGGCGGGCGGTTTCCCGCCGTTGGCTGCTGCTGGCCGGTCTGCGCCAGGGCGACGGCGCCGAGCAGGACGACCCACGTCGCGCAAGCGATGCGCATGATAATGGCTCTGTACTTGAACAATATCTGCCTCCTTTGATTTCTACTTCAAAGCCGCCGCGCGGACGCGCGCCGCTTCCTGCAGGTTCTGGTGATCCAGCGTGTATTCGAAATAGCCCGCCAGCATCTCATCCCACGTCTGCTCGCCGTAACGCACGCGCGCCGTCGGGTCGGGGTTGAACTTGTTCCGGGGCGAGTTGTCGTAATGCGCGACGACTTCCAGGCGGCTGCCTTTGGGCGCGGCGATTGGCGCTTTGAGCGTGTAGCCCATCTGCCAGTTGAATTCGAAGCGCGGCACAAAGAGCAACACTTGCGACTTTCCATCCGGGTAGACCAGCGTGTAGAGCATGTCTTTCCCGCGCGCGTGCATGTGCGGCTTGAGGCTTTCGATGTGGCTGTCCTCTTTGAAGGTATACGCGGCTTTGATCTCGAAATTCGGATCGCCGGGCGGGATGTCAATGTTGCGCGTGCCGGAGATGGCCGTGTAAACGTGCTTTTCAACCGGCTCTTTGGCGAAGACGAAACCGACGCTGGTGCGATCTTTGCCTGCCGTGCCGTTGGGCGTGTAGTGCATATTCAGGATCAGCGTCGCGCCCTTCGGAATCACCTTGGCGCGGCCTGGCCGGTAATTCTTCGGATCTGCACCCGGCGCGTAGCCGACCACCCAATTCTCCAGCCAGCGCCCTTCCTTGTCCTGGATGTAGACGACGGCGTGATGGACGACGCCGCGATTGCTGGGCCGGACCTCGGCCAACCGCACGTATTTATCCTCGGTGAAGTTGGTCGGGATCGCATAGTTCTTGTAAGGCAACACGCCGTCAGCCGGGATGCTGTACTCTTCCGGCGCTGAAAAGACGACGTCAGGTTTGCCGATGCCCCAGCCGTCGGCGAATTTGGGCGCGGGCGGCAGATCCTTCGGATCGCCTTCTTTCGCCCCTCCGTCAACCCAGGCGATGAGCGTATCAATCTCTTTTTGCGAGAGCGAGCGGTCGTCTGAAAAGACGCCGTGACGCGGGTCGGCGCCCCAGGGCGGCATGTCGCGCGCCAGAACCGCCTCGCGGATGGATTTGGCCCAGGGCCTGGCTTCTTTGTAATTCGTCAGCGGCATCGGGCCGATCTCGCCCGCGCGATGGCAAACCATGCAATTCTCGAAGATGATGGGCGCGACATCTTTGTTGAAAGTCACTGACGCCGCTTTGCCGCCAAACAGGCTGGGCGCCGACAGCAATCCAGCCGCGATGAAACTGGCGATCACGCCAAATCCGTAGATGTGTCTCATAGCAAATCCTTTCTCTGCGCAAGGCAGAAGCCTTCCGCCTGATGGCGTTTGAAAATTAACTACAACAACAGCGTAGGGGCGGGTTTTCCCCGCCCGGATCCGCTATTGAGGGGCCTGGGCGGGGAAAACCCGCCCCTACACTGTTGTTGCGTTATTTACTCAAAGACCATAAGGCGGAACTACGAACGTTTATGGTTTGCCCTCCGGCAACGCAAACAGCAGCGCCGTCGCCGATCCGCGTTGCGCGCGCCAGAAGCCGCTGGCATTGCCCGAATTCACGGCCACGTATTGCCGGCCATTGATCGCGTAAGTGATGATCCCGCCGTTGATCGGCCCGCCCGCATTGAAACGATAAAGCGCCTTGCCGTCGCGCGCGTCCAGCACGAGAAAATCGCCCGTCAACTCGCCAGTAAAAATCAACTCCGCCGAAGTCGTCGTCACCGCCGCCAGCAGCGGGCGCTGCGATTGATAACGCCAGCGCACTTGCCCGGTCGAAGCGTCAATCGCCGTCAGCCAGCCGCGCGATTTCTCCGGCGGGTCGTAGGTGTAGGTCCCGCCCATAAATCCGCGCGATTCGCCGCGACGAAATTCCTTCGCTTTCTTGAACACGCCGCACCAATCCGCCGCGTTGACGAACAACATATTCAATCCGGGATTGTAAGCAGGCCCGTTCCACTGCACTCCGCCCAGCACGCCGGGACAGGCGTAGACGCCTTCGGTCACCGATAAAGGCGTGTCCACGTTCTTGCGCGTCGTTACTTCGACTTCGTACAAATGCTCGCGCGTCTCGCGGTCGAGCATGTGCAGCATTCCGTCTTTGCCGGCGGTCGTCACCAGCTTGCGCATCTTGCCGTTGACCTTCGCTTCAAACAGCGGGCTGACCTGCGTCAAATCCCAGTCGTGAAAGTCGGCGGGCACAAGTTGACGAAACCACTTCAGCTTGCCCGTGCGCGCGTCGAGCGCCAGCATCGAGTTGGTGTAAAGATTCGAGCCTAGCCGCGAGTCGGTGTGAAAATCAGGCGCGGGATTCGAGACCGGAACATAAAGCACGCCTTTTTCCGCGTCGAGCGAAAACGGCGCCCATACACTGCCGCCGCCCGTCTCGCGCGCGGCGGCGTCTTTCCAGGTTTCGGCGCCCGGTTCGCCGTCATCGGGCACAGTGTTGAAACGCCAGACCTGCTCGCCGTCTTCCAGCCGAAACGCGCCGACCCAGCCTTTGACTCCTGCTTCGCTGCCCGCCGGGCCGATCAGAATCAGGTCTTCGTAAAGCAGCGGCGCCATCGTGAAACCTGCTTCGCGCTTCTTGCGATCCAACACCGGACGCTCCCACAGCAGCTTGCCGTCGGCGGCGTCATAGGCCAGCAAATAACCGTCGTGCGTGCCGCGGACGAGCTTGCCGTCCTTGAGCGCGGCGCCGCGATTCATCGGCCAGCCGTCCGGCCCTTTTGGTTTGCGATCTACTCGCCATTTCACTTTGAGCGTCGTCGCGTCCAGCGCCATCGTCGAGTTGGTCGTCGCCACGTACATCACACCTTGATAAACGAGCGGGTTGTTGTGAAAGACGCTCGCGTCGGCGACTTGATAAATGGCCACAGGCTGCAACGAAGCGGCGTTGCTCCGGTTGATCTGCTTGAGGTCAACGAATCGTTGCCCGCCGTAATCATGATTCGGCATCAGCCAGTCGGTCGTATTCTGCGCGGCGTTCAATTCGGCTTGCGTGGGTTTGGCCGTGCTCGCTTTCGCCCCGCTGTTGAAAAACACAGGCGCGGCGGTTGTTGGAGCGGGCGCGCCGGATTGCCGGGCGATTTTGGTTCGCTTCATCAGCGCCGCATCCGCCGCGAGTTCGCGCGTCCCGGCGGCGTAACCGTTGCTCGCCAGCATGAATGCCGTGATGTCCAGGTATTGCTGAACGCCGAGCGAATCGGGCTTGCCGTAAGGCATCTGCATTTTGGTGATGTAATAAAGTTCGTCGAGCGTGCGGTCGTTCCACTTCGCCATGAATCGTTCGCCGGCGAGCGGGCTGGAAGGCGTACCTTCGAGGCTCTGGCCGTGACAGACGGCGCAATGCTGCGCGTAAAGCGGCTTGCCGCGTTCGGCCTGCGCCTGAGTGAACAGGCGCTCGGGTTGCTGCGCCGACCGGACGGCAAAGCTCATGCCGATTCCGGCGCAAAGCATCGCCGCAGTGAAAAAGCCATATTTCCTGATTCGGTGAAGAAAGACCTTCGTCTTCATGCAGGCTCCTGTTTTATTGAAGTCGCGGCTTCTCGCGCAGAAAATCCACGTCCGGTTCATAGCCGATAAACGTCGAGACAACTTCCAGCCATTTCTGATCCGGCTTCGCCCACGCTGGCGCGGTGTACTTGATGCCGGATTCAAAGGTCGCTTTGCGGAACGTTTCATAATCCTTGAACCACAACTCGGTCATCCGCACCCACGGCGTGCGAATGGGCGAATCCTTGACGGCTTTGTAGCTGATGTAGCGCAGCAGCCCCGGCATCTGCTTGGCCTCCTGCGTGTGGACGTTCAAATACCATTTCTCGCCGTCTTCGAGCGCGACGCCGTCGGGATAGCGCATCACGAAGACCCAGCGCAGAAAGGGCCGCTCTTCCGGCGTCGGCTCCTTCTTGCCCAGAAAGTCATCGGTAGGCATCGCCGGGATGACGATGGTCGCCATCGGGCGCTGCCGGCTTGCCAATAACGATCCGTTCGCAGCGCTCCACGGAGATTGCGTGTACGGCCTCGAATAAGGCGCGGCTTCGCGCCACGCCTCCACGCTGTCATACCAAAGTTCGGTGTAACGACCGCGATAAGGATTGAAGCGATCCGCTTCGGGCGGGACTTGCTTCGCCCGGTAGGTCTCGTACCTCCGCAGCCACGGCCCGAAGAAACGCACGCATTCCGGCGCGTGGTGGCGGAAGTACCAGACATCGTATTCATCCAGACTCACCGGCGGCTCGAAGATGAAGACGTGGCGGATCATCGCCTGCGCCGGTTGGGCCACGAGCGCCGCCAGCAGACACGCGATGAGCGCTGGTTTCACTCTGTTGCTCATAGGGACTCCTGGGAAAAGTTCGTAGTCTCGCCTTCCACCCGGATGGATTCAGTGATCAATGCCTTCCGCCTGATGGCGTTTGAAAATTAACTACAACCACATCGTAGGGGCGGGTTTTCCCCGCCCAAGCCCCCTCGATAGCGGATCCGGGCGGGGAAAACCCGCCCCTACGATGTGGTTGCATTATTTGCTCAAAGACCATAAGGCGGGATTACGAACTTTAGGGCGCGGTAAAAATTAACTTCCCGGATTCAATGAACCGGCGGCGATATGTAATATGCGATATGACATATCGCATATTACATATCCTTGCTTTTCGTGAATGCCCAATTCCGGGGAGTTAATTTTTTAAGCGCCCTTAGAATTCGATGCGCCCGGTTACCGTGACCACCCGGTTCGATCCGGGGACAGTACCGAGAATTCGCCCGAACGTTCCGGAGTTGATGTTGAGATCCGGGTTGGTGAAATACGGCGTGTTGGTCGCATTGAACGCGTCGGCGCGCAGCGTCAGCGCGACGCGCTCGGTGAACTTGATGCGTTTGATCAGATTGAAATCCAGGCGGAACAATCCCGGCCCTTTCAAATACCCCTGGGCCAGCGTGCCGAACTCGCCCGGCAGCGGATTGCGCAGCAGGATGTTGCCGTTCGCGTCGGTGATGGCGCGCATCGTGCTGATGCCGCGAATCGTCGCGCTCGAAATCGAGGCGATTGACGGATCGGGCGTTTGCCGCAGGACGGAGAGGTAGACTACGCCGTTCGCCACTCGCTCGACATTGCCCAGCGAATTCGGGAAGGCGCCCACGATCACCGGCGTCCCCGCGCCGGGCGTTGTCGGCGTCGCGCCGTCGGTCGTCACCAGGTTGAAGGCGTTCACCGCATTGACCGTGACCGGTTGTCCCGACAGGATCGTGCCGATGCCGCCAATCTGCCAGCCGCCGATGATGCGATCGAGAACGCCACCGCTGTCTTTACCGATCCATTTGCCGCGGCCGAACGGCAATTCCCAAATCCCATTCAGCCGCGCCGCGTGCGTGCGGTGATAAGCCAGCAGCCGCCGATCCAGCCGCCGGTTGCGGATGGTGCGCGAAGCCCCGCGATAACCGACCTCGTCGCCTTCGTCATCGCCGATGGCTTTGCTGAAAGTGTAATTGCCCTGGAACGTCCAGTCGCGCGCGAAGCGTTTGACGACTTCCACCTGCAGCGAGTCGTATTGCGAACTGCCGTAGTTGCTGGTGAAGAACGCAGCCGCGAATTGCGGACTGGCCACGAAGTAGTTTTCGGGCAATCCCGCGCGTCGCAGAAAATCGCCCGCGTTCGCGCCAGGAAGCGGGGGCGGAGTGATATTCAAGTAGTTCGCCAACCCACCGGGATTGTTGAACGCGAAGAACGCGATGGTGGCGGGACTCGCTCGCAGGAAATTGGAGCCGGTATTGGTCGCGGTGATGCCGGGCAGTCCCGCGAACATGCGATTGAAAAGGTCGGATTGGCCGCCGCCGCGCACGATGTTGAACTCGTTGAGAAAGCCGTTCTCGAAGATGTTCATCTCGTTGATGCTCAGGTTCCGGATCAGCTTGCGCCCGCGGCTGGCGACGTAGCGGACTTCGACAACCGTGTCGTTGCCGACGGCGCGTTGCAGCGAGAGACTCCAGTTCTGGTTGTAGGGAATGCGTATCGCCGGATCGAAGCCGTAAGCCGGCGCGGCGCGGTCGGTCAGCGGCACGGGTTCCATCACCCCGCTCGCCGCCGGCAGCGGCACTTGGAAATTGGTCAGTAAAAATGGCGTCGGCACGCTCAGCACGACTTTGGTCGAAGAATAACCCGAAACGCCGAAGCCCTGATTGTTGACCAGGAAGAGCTGGTTGCGTTCGTAGTTGACCGAATAGCCCGCGCGCAACACCGTCTTGTCCTTGCCGAACCACGGCAACGACCAGCTTAGCCCGATGTGCGGCGAGAAATTGTTGTTGTCGTTGTTCCAGAACTTCGCGTCCGGGTTCGGCGTGTGCGGCCCGATCGGCTCCCATTCCGCAAGCAGCGGCGCCGTGATTCGCCCAGGCTGGAAGAGGTCCGCGAAGCTGCGGCCCGACATCCCGAAAATCGCCCGTCCGCCGCCTTTCCAATGCACGCCGCCACCATCCGCTTCGTAAGGCACGGCGAACCAGTCGTAGCGCACACCCAGGTTCAGCGTCAAACCGGGCCTGGCTCGCCAGTCGTCTTTGAAGAAGGCTCCCATTTCAGGCGCGCGCCAGTGGCGATAGCGCGTCTGTCGCGGCACGTAACCGGTGCGTCCCTGCGCGCGGGCGTCGGCGTTCGACGTGCCAAAAAAACCGCCGACGTTGCCCGCCAGGTCGGCCAGGATCGCGCGCGCCGTCGGGGCGTTGACGCCAATGCCGGGAATTGTGGTGTTGTCTATGCCCTGAATGCCGCTCGCGCCCTGGTTGAGCAAGGCGCGCGGCATGGCGGCGAAGGTGTCGAACTGCGGCGTCTCGATGAAGCGATACTCGTAACCGCCCTTGAATTGATGCGAGCCTTTGAGCCAGGTCACGGTGTCGCTGGCGGTGTAGGTCGAAGCCGTCCGCCGCACTGATTCCGCTCCGTAGTTGACAGCCGAAAAGGGCGAGGTCACTGTGCTCAGATTGGTAATGAATATCTGACCGTTCGCCGTATGCCCCATGAACGAATCGTCAATGTCGAAGGGCGAGATGATCTCGACGCGCGGGCGATTGACGCTGACGCGGAATTCGTTGATCAGGTTCGGGCGCAGAACCGAAGTCAGCGCGATGACGCCGAATTTGGTGTCGGTCGGCGCACGGCCCGGCGGAATGCCATCGGCCGGGTAGGGCTGTTCGCCCACCACGTTCTTGCTGTCGTAATACTGGTGGCTGAACGTGCCGAAGATGCGGTGGTTCTGCGAGAAGTTGTGGTCAATGCGAAAGTCGTATTGCGTGAAGTCGGTCGAGATTGGGATGTTCCAGGTGAACCCGGCGGTATTCAGCCCGTCGCCGACCCGAAAATTATTGGGACGCGGCATCAGCGAGAGCACGCGGGCGATGTTGCCGCTGCGGTCGAGCGCGGATCGAACAGGATCGCGCCCGTAAAGCGAGACAGTCTGCAAATCTCCGGTCGCCGTCGCTGGCTTCACCGGCGCTCCCGTAAGCGAAACCGTTGGCGGCACGGCAACCGAATTGGCGTTGGCATTTTGCGCGCCGGGGAAGAAGCGGAACAGCCCCTGCCGCATTGTCTCGGTGAAGACGGTCGCCGTCCGGCTCGCCGATTGCCGCGTGCGCGCGCCTTCGTAGTGGAAGTGGAAGAAGGTCTTCTCTTTGAAAATGGGGCCGCCGATGCGCCCTCCGTACTGGTTGCGGATCAATATCTCGCGCGGGGTTCCGCGCTGGTTGTTGAAGAAGGTGTTGGAGGTAAGCGCGGTGTTGCGATGCTCGTGAAAAAGGCTACCGCGATAATCGTTGCCACCCGAACGGCTGACGAGAATAATCTGCCCGGTGCCGCGTCCAAGCTCGGCGTCAGAGGGCGAGGTCACGACGCGAAATTCCGCAATCCGATCCACGGTGATCGTGTTGGCGGTGTTCGACGCGCCGAGTCCGTTGAAGTAGTTATCCTGAATGTTCCCGCCGTCGAGTGTGATGTTGAGACTCGCGGCGCGCGTCCCGTTGAATATCTGCGGCTGCGCGGCTGGATTGGTTGATGTGGCGACGCCGGCCTGCAGCCCGATGAAGTCGAAAGCGTTCCGTCCGACCAGCGGTAAATCTAGAATCTTCCGCCCGGTGATCACGTTGCCGACCGAGCTGGTCAGATAGCCGAGTTGAGTGTCGGCTGGCGCGGACTTAACCTCGACGGTTTCCGTCGTGCTGCCGACTGTCAGCGAGAGGTCGAGGCTCAGTCTCGCGCCGACTTCGAGCAGCACACCGCTGCGAACCAGCTTTTGAAATCCGGTGTGCTCCACCGTCAATCGGTATTCACCCGGCGGGAGTGATGGGAAAAGATAGATGCCCACCGAATTGCTGACGGCGTTGGTATCAATGCCGGTGGCGATGTTGTGGGCGACGACCTTCACGGCGGAGATCGCCTCTCCGTTCGGGTCGGTCACCGTACCCGTGAGCACGGCCTCGGCGCCCTGACCGAAGGCCGGGAAACTGAACAACAGAAGAAGCGAAAGGGTTGCGAAAAGCTTCAACGGCATAACTGACCTCCTCGTGGAACGTTGTAGCGACAAGTAGACTCGTCACCGCAAAGTGCGTTTTCTATGTAAGTATGAGCGCGTTATTCCAACAAAGCCCGCAAGGTGTCAGTTCAAAAAGCCCAGGCATTGACAAAGGCTGAATCGAGCAGTAACTTACCAACCGTTTAGTAAAGTGTCAAGCTGTAAATTACCGGGCTGAACAATTTCCATAGGAGAGGCTCAATGCAAAAACCCGACCGAGGCGCAATTTACCTTGCAGTTCTGTTAGCTCTTGTTTCAATCACCATCCCGTCGTCGGGACAGCAAAAGACCAGACCGGGCGTCAGCAAAGGCGAGTGGCGCTATTACGGCGGCGACCAGGGCGGGCGGAAGTATGCGCCGCTCGACCAGATCAATAAGGACAACGTCAAACTTCTCAAAGTCGCGTGGACGTGGGATTCGCCGGACATCAAGATGCTGGAGGCGAATCCGAGGACGCGCGTCTACGCGCACGAGGCGACGCCGCTGATGATCGGCGGCGCGCTCTACCTCAGCACGGCGCTCGGCCACGTGGCGGCGCTCGACGCGCAGACCGGCCGGACGCTCTGGAGCTATGACACCGGCAGCTTCAAAGCCGGACGCCCGACCAACAACGGCTTTCTGCATCGCGGCGTGGCTTACTGGACGGACGGTAAACAGGAACGAATCTTCCTGGGCACGAGCGACGCCTATCTGATCGCGCTCGACGCCAGGACGGGGCAGCCGATCCCGGACTTCGGCGAGCAGGGCCGGGTCAATCTCACCAAAGCCATCCCGCTGGCAGTTAATGCGCGCAATTACGCCGTCACTTCCCCGCCGGTGATTTATCGCGATGTGGTAATTGTCGGCTCTTCGGTCTCCGACGGGCCGACCGATAAGGAAGCGCCGCGCGGCGACGTGCAGGCATTCGACGCCCGCACGGGCAAACCCGTCTGGGTCTTCCACACCATCCCGCAGGCAGGCGAGTTCGGCGCGGAGACCTGGGAGAATGAGTCGTGGAAGTACACCGGCAACGCCAACGTCTGGCCGCCGATGGCGCTGGATGAAGAGTTGGGCTACGTCTACCTGCCGACCGGCACGCCGACCAACGACTGGTACGGCGGCCACCGCCTTGGCAATAACCTGTTTGCTGAAAGCATCGTCTGCCTGAACGCCAGAACCGGCAAGCGCGTCTGGCATTTTCAGACAACGCATCACGGGCTGTGGGATTACGACCTGCCCGCCGCGCCCGTGCTCTGCGACATCACGGTCAAGGGCAAAAAGATCAAAGCCCTCGCGCAAGTCACCAAGCAGGGCTTCTGTTTCGTCTTCGACCGCGTGACGGGCAAGCCCATCTGGCCGATTGAAGAACGTCCCGTGCCACAATCCACCGTGCCCGGCGAACGCACTTCGCCGACGCAGCCGTTCCCTACCAAGCCCGCACCGTTCGAGCTGCAAGGGACGATGGAAGAGAACCTGATTGACTTCACGCCGGAGTTGCGTAAAGAGGCGCTGGCGATCTTGAACCGCTACGATCACGGGCCGCTCTACCAGCCGCCCTCGGAGCGCGGCGCGATCAACCAGCCGGGCTGGGGCGGCGGCGCCAACTGGTGGGGCGCGGCCTTCGATCCCGACACGGGGATGCTCTACATCCCGTCCACTTCGCTCTATCCAATCGTCGTCAAACTGACCAAGCCCGACCCGGCGCGTTCCAATTTCAACTACGTGCGCGGACGTGATGACGCAGGTTTCCGGCTGAATGGGCCGCGCGGGCTACCGCTCTTCAAACCGCCTTACGGCCGCATCACCGCGATCAACCTGAACACTGGCGACCACGCCTGGATGGTCCCGCAAGGCGACGGACTGCGGCAAAAAGTCAACGCGATGATCGGCAATGGCAAGGATGTCGGGCCGCTCGGATCGGGCGGCGGCGGGCCGCTGCTGACAAAGACATTGCTGTTTGTCGGGCAGGGCGCGGGACGCGGCAGCGACCCCGCTGACGCCGCCTCTGTATTGCGAGCCTTCGACAAATCCACCGGCAAAGCTGTCGCGGAGATCAGGCTTCCAGCCACTCCGCACAGCACGCCGATGACTTATCTGGCCGGCGGCAAACAGTACATCGTGATCTTCACCGGCGATGGCCGCCTGGTGGCATTGGCTTTGCCATCGAACTTGAACGCTGATTGAGAAGGAGTAGAAGAAATGTTACGACGTTTAGCGATCCCATTATTGCTGTTGTCCGTTTTGTCAGTCCCCTCTCTGGCGCAATTGCCCGCCGATGCGGTGCAACTTGCCAAGCTCAAGATTCCGGAGAAGCAGAAGTCGGTAGACTTGTGCCCGGTTTACCTTGAGCCGTCAGACCCGCAGCTTCCAACCTGGACTTACCAGGGCGTGACCTATCGCGGGAGCAAGCCCGACGCGCAGGAGAAGTTTTTGAAAGAGCCGGACAAATATGTTGAGGCGGCTCGGCGGCAGCGATTCATCAACAATTTCATGACGGCGATGAGCACGGTCTGGTGCCCGGTCACCGACCAGATCACGCCGGGCGGGATGTTGCAATGGAAGCGGTTCGGATTGACGTTTGAAAGCTGCTGCGCGTTCTGCGATGAGAACGCCAAAGAGGAAGATTTTCAGCGCGGGCTGGAACAACTCAAAAAGCGCGCGGAGGAGACTTACAAATTGATCGGCGCCAAATATACCGAAGGCGCCGCGAGTCCGTTGGAGGGCGCGATTATCAAACCCAAGTCCTGAACGGCTACGCATCCATGCCAAAACAAAGGGGCATAACAATGGGGGGCCATAACAAAGGGGCATAACAATGGCTGACAACAAACTTCCCGCGCGCAACGACTGCTTCCCGATGTTCTCCGACGCCGAGATGGCGCGCCGCCACGAGCGCGTGCGAGCCGCGATGGCCAAACGCGGCCTGGAAGCGCTCATCGTGTATGGCAGCATCGCCATGGGCAACAGCCAGGGGCAGGTCAATCTTCAGTACCTGGCGCGCTACGCGGCGGTGATCGAAACCTTTCTCGTTTTTCCCGCCGTGGGCGAGCCGACGCTGTTCCTCTTTGTCCGGTACCACATCCCCAACGCGCTGACGATCTCCTACGTCAAAGACATTCGCCCCGGCAACGCGCTGCAAAACGTGGCGCAGCGGATCAAGGAACTGCGATTGGAGCGCGCCCGGATCGGCCTGGTCGGGCCGGGCGCGGCGTCCGGCAGCGGACTGACGATGTATGCTGAGCAGCGGGATTTCCTCAACAGCAGCCTGCCCGGCGCGCATTTTGAAAACGCGACCACGATGCTCGACGACCTGCGTTTGATAAAAAGCGAGGAGGAACTCGCCGTCCTCAAACGCGCGGGCGCGATTACCGATCTGGCGCATGAAGAGGTCTATCAAATGACGCGACCGGGCGTCAGTCATCTTGAGCTGCGGCGCGCCCTGGAGGCGATGGCTGCGCGGCACGGAGCGACTTTTCCCTTCGGCCACATCAGCTCGATTTCGATGAAGAACCCGACGGGTTTTTATCCTGACTTTTACCCCACCGACGCCAGAGTCGAACCGGGCAGTTTCGTGATGACGGAGTTTGCGCTGGGTTATGGAAATTATTGGGGCAAGCTGTGGGGGACTTACTTCGTCGGCGAACCAACGCCTGAATACCGCCGCCTCTTTGAGGTCGCCGCCAGAGTCCACGACAATCTGGTAGCGGGGCTGAAACCAGGCATGAACGGGCGCGATGTGAATCAGTTTCTTCAGCCGATCATTGAAGCGGGTCTGGAACAGCCGGCCAACGTGCTGGTCGGAGGATGGAGCGCGATGAACCATGCGCCGGCAATGGGCGCGATGGCGAGCAGCGTAAGTCTGCCGCTGGCGCGTAACTATCTCGATTTCAAACTCGAACCTGGTCACGTCATCACGCTGCACGTTTGGCTGAGGGTTCCAAACACGCAAAAAGGATTATGGATCGGCTCATCCGGCGCGATCACCCCAACCGGTTACCAGAGTTATAACCGTTATCCCGTCAGCACGCTGCGCACGACGTGGGAGTCGTAATTTGGACTTGTCGGATTGCGGCTGAAGGAGGTGCGAGGTCGGCGTATGAAAAATCTGTTTATCAATCGGCGCGATCTGCTCAGGAGTTTACTTGCGGTCATGATCTCTCCGGTTATTTCTCTCAAGCAGAAGGCCGCTGACCTGCCGGCGCCGGCCCCTGAGAAGCCGGAGTTCCCGCCCGGCGACTCGAGGCCGTCAGCGCCGTGTATGTGTCCTGAGCTGCATCTGCCTCTTTAAGTGCGCAGAATGCCGCCAAGCGTCATCTGGCAGATGATCCCTGCCACCTGATCGCTCGACAGTTTCCCGTCGGGGCGATACCAGTGGCCCAGCCAGATGATCATTCCTATCAAACTGAAGGCGACTACCGCGACATCGAGTTGGTCTTTGAGCTTACCTTCATCCTGTAGTTGCTGGAGCGTGTTGCGAACAAAATCCATGTAGGCGCGTTTGCGCTGATCTATTTTCTTCCGTTGCGTGGGCGAGAGGCTGGCGACTTCGTCCGTCAAGACCGTGACAGGGTTGTATCCGTGCTCAGTGCTCCTGCGCATAACCAGTTTGGCATGACTGGTGATGATGGCGCGCAGCCGCTTCTCGGCGTCCTTGATCTCTTTGGCCGGCGCGATGACCACCTCATCCACCGTGTCCATCCCGTAACTGATGATCGCGAAGAGCAGGTCCTGCTTTCCGCCCGGAACGAAATGGTAGATGGCGGCCTTGGTGACGCCGATCGCGTCTCCGATGTCGCTCATCGTGGTCGCGTCGTAACCCTGCTCGCAGAAAAGCTGCGCGGCGGCGAAGAAGATCTGCTTCAGACGGTCGTCACCGTTTGCCTCGGTGTCCTTCTGGAGCTTGATTTGATTTTTGACCGCCGGCTTAATGCGACGACTCGCCAATTTTGTGGCGAAGGGCTGGTTTTCGATTGAAGCTTTTTTGGGCATCGCAATTTCTCTTTCCCTTGCAGGCGGCTGTGATCGCAATCCTTCGATTGATTGACTTCTCCATGCCGTCGTGTTTATACTTACTAACCGTTCAGTATAGGATCACAGTTTAACAGAACAATCACAGCGCGGCAACAGCCGCCCATCCACAAGGAGGTGTATCTTGCTCGGCAATAGATCAGTCGTCAAGTTCATCATCAGCATGGCGTTCGCCGCGACGCTTGGCTCAGGGATCGTCGCGATTGCGCAACAGCCGTCGCAGCAAACTCCAACACAACCGTCTACGACGCGCCCGCCCGATCCGGCCAGGTTTGCGCCGGTTCCGGCGGCCCAGTTCAAAGCCCCCGACAACATTGATTTCCGCACGGCCAACATCACGAGCGAAGGCGTGCGGCTGCACGCGGAGTTGTTCTCGCTCAAATCGCTCGCGGGGAAACCGCTCCCGACGATCATCCAGGCTCATGGCTGGGGCGGCGTCGCGGCGGCGTTGCGGCGCGACGCGATTGATCTGGCCAACGCGGGTTATCTGGTCATCACCTTCGATTACCGCGGCTGGGGCGAGAGCGACGCGCGTCTGATTCTGACGGGACCGTCACCGGTTAAGCCTATTTTCGGGAAGAACCAAAAATTCACGGCGGAAGTCATCGAACAGCGCGAGTACGTTGATCCACTGGAGCAGACGGAAGATTGGTTCAACGTCATCAACTGGGCGGCGGGCGAACCGATGGTGGACAAAGACCGCATCGGGATTCGCGGGTCGAGTTATTCCGGCGGGCACGTCGTCTATGTCGCTGCCTACGAGCCGCGCATCAAGGCCGTTGTTAGTCAAGTCGGGGGCATGGACTCGCGCTGGGTCACGGGCGATAAGACGAATCGAGAAATAACCTATGCTGAGGGATCCAAGCGAGCGCATGGCGAGCCGTACCCTGCCCCGCGGGCGGTGACGGTCGGCAGATTGATCGGCGCCCCGATTCGCGAGAATTTCCCACGCTATTCGCCAGTAGAGGATGCGGCGAAAATCAAGGATGCGGCGGTGCTCTTTATCGTCGCCGAGAAAGAAGAGCTATTCGACAATAAAGACAACGCGAAACTCGCTTATGACCGCATGCCTGGGGCCAAAAAGAAGTACGTTTCAATCCCCAATATCACGCACTACGGCGTCTATCGCGAAGCGCGCAACCAGGCGATCAAGATGGCGGTCGAGTGGTTCGATCAATACTTGAAAAAATAGCTTATGGGCAAGCTGGCGTTTCAGGAGATGAAGCAAGAAGAGGCGAGCGTCTCTGGGAAAAACTGGATCGATAGCTTTTCGCGGCTGGTGGAACGGCTCGTGCCCGATGCGATCACGACCTCCACTCTGCTGCTGGTGATGGTTTCGGTCATCTCACTTTCGATCGGCAATTCCATGACGGCGACCATTGACGCCTATTACAGAGGGCTGTGGATGCTGTTGGCCTTCACGATGCAGATGACGCTGATCCTGGTGCTCAGCCTCATCCTGGCGTCAACCACCGTTTTCAGAAAAACGGTCGTCTCGCTTTCGCGCCTGCCCAGAACCACCACGCAGGTAGTGGCGCTGGCGGTGTTGTGCGTCGCGTTCATCTCCTATCTCAATTGGGGGCTGGGACTCGCGCTCGGGCCGATGATCGCGATCCATTTTTGCAAAGAGGCGGAGCGCAAAGGCATTCGCGTTGATTTCCTGTTTATGCTGGCGATCCTCGCGGGAGCCGGGTCGGTCTGGCAATTCGGGTTTTCCGCGAGCGCTCCGCTGCTCATGGCGACGCCGGGTCATTTCCTCCAGGAGACCACCGGAATCATGACGCTCGGTTCCACAATCTGGTCTCCCGCCGCGATCACCCTCGTCATTGTGTTTATCCTGGCGGTAATCGTTGCGGGCTGTCTGTTTATGCCGAAAGCGATCCGGCCTATCTCCGAGTTCCCCGAGTCCGAGAAACTCGGAGAGCCGGCCGCAGCCCCTGACGATGCGCCGATGGAGGAGGCCGTCGTCGCGCCCAGCCCCGCCCAAAGGCTGGAGCGTAGCTCCGTTATCGTGGCGATCTTATGCTTCGCGTTGATCTGCTGGCTCTACTACCATTTCTTCACCAAAAAGCTGAGCCTCGACATCAACTCGCTCAACACGATCTTCCTGCTTTTCGGTTTGCTGTTCCACCGGAACGTGTTGCGATTCACGAAAGCGATGCAGGAGGCCATCGTCTCGAGCTGGCCGATTGTGGTGATGTATCACCTGTACGCCGGCGTCGCCGGCTTGATCCAATTCACTCCGGTCGGGGAGTTCCTGGCCGGCCTCGTCAACCCCATCTCAACCAGATACTCGTATCCTTTTTTGACGGCGCTGATCAGCACAGTCGTTGCGGTCTTCATTCCGACCAGCGGCGGGCAATGGCTGATTCAGGGCTTTGTGACCGTCAAGGCGGCTGAAGCCGTCGGCGTGAGCGCGCAGCGAGGATTGCTGGCCCTGAGCGTCGGAGATCACATGGGCAACCTGATCTCGCCGTTCTGGGCTGTGGTGGGCGCAGGGATCGCGCGCGTGGATTTCAGATTGTTCTTTGGATACCGCTTGATATTCGCGGCCATTTGGTTCGCGCTTGGCGTGGCGGCATTCACATTACTTCCCTGCTGAATTATGAACGATGGCCAGAACATACTCTCCGGATTGCGCGTGATTGACTGCGGCACTTACATCGCCGGGCCGGCCACCGCGACCATTATGTCCGACTTCGGCGCCGAGGTGATCAAGGTCGAGCGCCCGCCGCACGGCGACCCGTATCGTCAGCTCTCTTTCTTTCCGGGCATGCCGGTCTCGGAGCACAACTACTGCTGGATGCTCGACGCGCGCAATAAAAAGAGCCTCGCGCTCGACCTGCAGAACGAGGCCGGGAGCGAGGCGCTGCGCCGCCTGGTGGCCACCGCCGATGTTTTCATCACCAACTATCCGCCGAAGCTCGCCCACAAGCTGAGAGTCAGTTACGAAGAGTTCGCTGAAATCAATCCTCGGTTGATCTTTGCGCACATCACCGGTTACGGCGAAGAAGGCGACGACCTCGATCAGCCGGGCTATGACACGACGGCTTACTGGGCGCGTTCGGGCTTGACCAACATCATCTACGACCTGACGACGCAAACGGGCGCGACGCCGTGCGGGTCTGGCGATCATCCGGTTTCGCTCGCTTTGTTCGGCTCGATCATGCTCGCGCTCTATCAGCGCCAGATGACGGGGCGCGGGGCCAAGGTGACGACATCGCTGATGGCGACCGGCGCCTGGAGCAACAGTTGCCAGATTCAGGCCGCCATGGTCGGCGCGACTTTCCCGATCCGGCGCCCGCGCCACGCCGCGCTCAACCCGCTGGTCAATCAATACCAGACGCGCGACCGGCAGCGGTTCATGTTCTGTCTGCTCGACATGGCCAATGACTGGGGGCGAGTTTGCCGCGCGATCGGACGGCCGGAGTTGATCACTGACCCGCGCTACGCCACAGCCGAGGCCCGTTCGCGACACAGCGAAGAGGTGGTGGCGCTGCTCGACGAAGCGATCGGCGCCAGAGATATGGCTGAGTGGGACGCGCTCTTTCGCGCACAGGGCGTGATCTGGGGCTTGATTCCGACGATGGAGCAAGTGATCGCCGACCCGCAGATGAAGGCCAACGGCGTCTTCACCGAGTTTGAGCATCCACAGCTTGGCTTCATCCGAACCGTCAGCAACCCGCTCAACGTGCAAGGTACCCTAAAGGAGAAGCCCCGCGTGGCGCCGGAAGTCGGCCAGCATTCACGCGAAATCTTGCGCGCCCTGGGTTACACGGACGCGGCCGTCGAAGAGCTGATTTTGCGCGGTTGCGTGAAAGCCTGAATGCAGGCGTCGCTTACGCGTCAAACGGGCACCGGCGCGGTAAATTGCGCTGCGTGCGTATTCCGGCGCATCGTGAACACCAATTCCGGAACAACGTGAACGACGAGCAGATCTCTTCCATCAAGGCGGTTGTAGACATCGAACAGATTACGACACGGAAGTGGCCTGACACGAATTAGACCAGCTTTTTGATCTTGCCCTCAATCTCAGGCGGTACGTTCCAGAAGCCGAGCGCGCCAGCGCAAGAGATCGGTTTGATCGGGCGCTGGTTCTTCAATACGAACCCGTAATCGCCCGTAAACCACGGCGATTTGGACTCCGTGACGCAATCAACCAGATCAACCACGCCTATGATCACGCCTCTGGGCAGGTCTTCATAGGCGGGCAGCTCTTTGCGCCAGCGGCGCGGCAAGAGTTCTTTTGATTCTTCGTATTCGCTTCGGGTCAGATTTTTGGAAGCGTGGATGGCGACAGGGCCGCGGATGTGAGTGAGCCACGAGCGATTCTCAATATTTTTACCGGCATGGATGATCGCCCAGGCCCAAACCGGCTTTACCGTGATTGCTTTCAAAATGTGAACTCTCCTCTTGGATAGTAACTGTTTGTTATACGCTTCTTCGCGCGACGAATCCGTTTTCTTCGCGCCACTCGCCCACATCACCATACGCATTCAAAACCGGCAGATACCATTGTTAGACATGGAGGTAGGCGGGGCCAATGCGGTCTTTGGCGGCTTTGATCGCTAAGTCGAGCAGGTCAGTGGCGGCTTTCGGATTGGCGATTTTCATTCTGTCCGTATTATCCGCGACGGCTTGATTGCCCAAATCTTTCATCCAGACGTGCCTTTCAGCGCCGACTATCTTCTCGAATCCTTTTCCATTGAATCCTTGGCACTGACGCTCTTTCTGATCCGAATGTTGGCGAAGACCAGATGGGCATACCCTCACGCCGCTTCGACCGCGTCTGTCGCTTCGATAAACTTGTTTACTGAGTTGCCCCAGCCCCAATATCCCTAACTGATAAAGAGTGATTCGTCTCATACTTTTCAAGGGTAATAAGGAAATCTCCGGGGCAGGCCGATATAGCCGAGTTGAGATACGTGGCAATTTTACTGACCAATAATCTGATATCAAGCGAAAACTTTTTGACATCAGAATGCTCAAGCCTGAACAATCCACCACTCGAATCACACAAACGGAGCGGGGAGGAAAATCCCTTGAGTTTTGGACCAACGATGGCGCTAGCCATCATGAATTGGTGTGTAAAACCAATGAAGTAAACTACCTGACCGCGTGAGAGCGGTTTGCAAGAAAAGGAAAGATTGAGAATGAGACGCACAATATATGTTGACATTGAAACCCTGCCTGCTCTAAATCTACCCGCGAGTGGTTCCCCAGCCGCATTGTCAGCCCCAACTGACGAGAACCACCTCAAGACGGCATTGAACGGCGATTTCGGCCGTCTTCTCTGCATCGGCTTTATTGACGAATTTCCGCGCGGCGAGATCGAGCGCGGAGTGATCGGTTGGGACGCCCGCCAGGGAGCGTTCCACTGCGATGAGCGAATTATTCTGACGGAGTTCTGGCGCCGCATGAAAACTTTCCGGCCAAATATTGACCGCATCGTCGGCCACAACATCTACGACTTCGACCTGAAATTCATACTCAAGCGTTCAGTGATTCACGGCGTTCGACCCACGGTCGATCTGTCGTTTGCGCGTTATCGTAACCAACCGATCTACGACACGATGTGCGAGTGGGAGCGCTGGAGCTTTAGTTCCAGGGTCAGCCTCGATACCCTCGCGCGGGCACTCAGCCTGGAATCATCGAAGCAGGACGGCGTCAGTGGCTCGCAAATTTTCAATCTCTATCAATCCGGCGAACATCGGAAGATTCACGATTACTGTCTCAAAGATGTCGAACTGACACGAGCCATCTACAAGCGGATGGTCTTCGAAGAATACGCATCGGCTCCACCGTCTAACCGGCTGCAATCGGCAGAGTCAACGCTAGCTTTAGCGTACTGAAGCGAAAGGAAAGGCCAGGGCTGCGGCGTACATGATTTTGTGGAAAGAGATACTGATGCTGGGCGCACGGGGCAGATCGGCCGAGGCGCGTCAAATGATCATGCTCGATCTGCGCCTAGCACTGTGCGAGTTCCCGCATACGGCGCAAGCCGGCGCGCCGTATCGTGGCCAATTGCCCCAGGCCGTCAAACGCTTCCGCGCGAAGCTGCCTGAACATGAGCGCTCGCTTGTGAAGTCGTTGGAGCAGGAGTTCGTTGATTACCTGATGGACGACGTCCTCGAAGGCGT
>WBZR01000824.1_pt1 | contig 45238 bp, 32 predicted proteins | sample 5204231 | NCBI WGS metagenome assembly WBZR01 (sample SAMN12412403, study PRJNA552823) | activated sludge metagenome | isolation source: activated sludge from anammox sidestream of wastewater treatment plant... | place: USA: Virginia | collected 2017-08 | reverse complement strand
AAAAACTCATCGTTGATCATAAAATAAAATGTCCTATCAGCGGTACAAGTAACTGGACCGACATACGCCAGTTCAATCTGATGTTCTCCACGCAAATGGGAAGCGTGGCAGGAGAGGAAGGGGAAGGTATTGTTTATTTAAGGCCTGAAACAGCCCAGGGAATATTTGTCAATTTTCTGAATGTGCAAAAGAGCGGGAGAATGAAAATCCCTTTTGGCATAGCCCAGATCGGAAAGGCATTCCGCAATGAGATCGTTGCACGACAATTTATTTTCCGCATGAGGGAATTTGAACAGATGGAAATGCAGTTCTTCATTCGCCCCGGCACACAAAAGGAATGGTATGAGAGATGGAAAGAGACCCGGATGAACTGGCACCTGAGCCTCGGTATTGCAAAAGAAAGATATCGCTTTCATAATCATGTGAAACTGGCGCACTATGCCGATGCCGCCTGCGATATAGAATATGAATTCCCGATCGGATTCAAGGAAGTGGAAGGTATTCATTCCCGCACCGATTTCGATCTGAAGAATCACCAGGAGTACAGTAAAAAGAAAATGCAGTATTTCGATAATGATATTGACCCTGCCACCGGAAAACCCTATGGAAATTATATTCCGTATGTCATCGAAACTTCCATTGGCCTTGACCGGATGTTTTTATTAGTGATGAGTGAAGCATATACCGAAGAAGATCTTTCTACGGCAGAAAAGCAGGACAGCAGGGTAGTGTTGAAATTCCCGCCTTCCTTAGCTCCGGTGAAGTTGGCGGTACTGCCCCTGGTAAAAAAAGACGGGCTTCCTGAGATTGCCCGAAAAATTATGGATGACTGCAAAGCTTCTTTCCGTTGTTTTTATGAAGAGAAGGATACCATCGGAAAACGATACAGGAGGATGGATGCCATCGGCACTCCTTTCTGCGTCACGGTGGATCAGCAGACCAAGGAAGATAATACGGTCACTATCCGGTACAGGGATACGATGCAACAGGAAAGAATTCATCTAAATAAAATCAAAGAGATCATTTTGCAGAGCATAGGATAGCTCAGGCCGGATTACTTTTTTTGTTTCTGTAAATGCAATTAGCCATTTCGCAGATTGAGCAGGCATAATTTTTTCTCCGTACATTATTGCCGATGCCAATAATTCCGCTTACGGATTTTACGGGATTCATCAATGAATGATCGGAAAGGGTAATACCGCAAAAACGGGGAGGCAAAAGAGAAAATAGTTTCTGCTGCTCACTGATATTCCAGCCGCAATAACCCGGGCTATACCTGTTGGTGATGAAAAGATTTTTTAGAGCTATCTTTTTTTCAAGATCATCCTGCATCTTGTCCATCGCTGCTTCTACGATCTGCGATCCGGTAATATCCATAATATACCCTTCTACTCCATCCCCCCGGGCTATCAGTTTGTCGGCTTGTTCTCCAATACCGCTTCCTGCTGTGCAGGCGAATAAGGCTACAGAGTCTGACTTTTTAATTTGATTACAAATTATTTTTTTTATACTGAACTCCCTATCGAGAATATGTAAACTGTAATCAGCAGGTTCGAAATGAATGTTATCATAAATAACGTATCCGCCTTTTATTTGACATAAGTCCCCGGCCTGTTGCAACGTTTCTTCAATTAATGTTCTGACATACCCGGGCGAGTTGCCGGGTTCATACCCGATAAACATTTCAATGGCTTCAGGTGTTACATCGAGTTCGTTAACACGGAAAGTATATTCATTTAATTCCATGTCTTCTGTTTTTTACAATAGCGGCAATTTGACGGATATGCTCGGGTGTAGTGCCGCAACAACCACCGATAATATTTGCGCCGGCATTGATTACCGATATGGAAATTTCCGCCATATACTCCGGGCTCTCGGTATAAATTATTTTCCCTTGTTCCGGATCTTTACCGGATGATTCATCCGGATTTTCTTTTCTGAATATGGGTATTCCGGCATTCGGTTGTATCATCAGTGGGATGTTTCCATCATATTTCCTGATTTCTTTTACAAGGTCCGGCATGTCTGCTATACCTCTGCCACAATTGACGCCAATGATGTCAGCGCCTGATGACACCAGTTCTCTTACCATATCTTCCGGAGAAACACCCATCATGGTATGAAAAGCATTTTTTGCAGATTTATCAAAAGTCATGGTACAGATGATCTCGCAATCTGTACTCTCCCGTACTGCCCGTACCGCTATGCAGGCTTCGTTCAGGTCGGTCATGGTTTCTATGATGATGGCATCGGCACCTCCTTCCTTCAGTGCAATGGCTTGTTCTGAAAAAGTTTCGGTTAATTCAGCCGGGGAAACTTCATCCATCATGATAAATTTTCCAGACGGTCCGATGGACCCCAATACGTAATGATTATTTCCGGCAGCTTTTCGGGATAGTTGGGCCGCTTTTTTATTTAGCTCCGATAAACGCCTTTCAAGACCATATTCAGCAAGCCGGAAGCGATTGCCGCCAAAACTGTTCGTTTCGATCATATCTGAGCCGGCATTGATATAGCTTTCTGCTATTTCGTATATCTCTTTACCATGGGTTATGTTCCATAATTCCGGGCATTCCCCTGTTTTTAGTCCCTTTGATTGTAACTGTGTTCCCCAGGCGCCATCGCTTACCAGTATTTCACCCGATTTTATCCTGTCTGTTATCTTTATCATTACATTACAAGCTTTTTGTCAGGATAATTGTTTCAGGTAAACGACGGCAGCCTGCGGATCAGCAGCGTAAAAATCAGCACCTGCATTATCACAAAACTCCTGGTTGACCGGAGCGCCGCCGATGATTATTCTCAATTGAGGAAATTCTTCTTTTAATGCCCGTATGGTGTCAGCCATATGTATCATTGTTGTTGTGAGTAAGGCCGATAAGCCTACCACACAATCAGGATGTTCATGAACTGCCTGAACAAATTTTTCTTTCCTCACATCTTTGCCGAGATTGATGACTTCCCATCCACTGCCTTCGATCATCATGGCGGCTAAATTTTTTCCTATTTCATGCAGATCGCCGGTGACGGTGCCAATGATGAACACACCTCTCCTCTTCGTTTCTCCCGATTCGAAAAATGGTTTCAGGTGTTCCATGGCAACACTCATCGCTTTGGCGGACATCAGCATTTGAGGAACGAAGATCTTGTGCTCGGAAAATTTTTTACCTACTTTATCCATAGCCCGTATAAATCCGTTTTGCAGAATGTCATCGGGAGATATTCCCTGTTTCACTGCCCATTGTGTTAATTCATCAGCTCCATCCTGGTCTTTCATTTCCGGCGGGTACGGAGAAGATCTGTTTATTTTCCCTTCTTCCACACAATGAGCAATTTTATCAAGAAGTGATTCCATTTTAATACTATTTAATCATACCGGCCGTTTTCAATTCCCAAACGGCCCAATAGTTCAAGATTGGCCGGGTCAGTCCGGGGAGAAACCGAACAGGCAGTACTTAAAATATAACCACCACCGGCTTTGGCAATATTCAATCTTTTCATAACGGCATTCCGGATGATTTCTTCATTGCCATTAAGAAGTTCGTTTACTGCATCAATGTTTCCTTTTATAAATACTTTTCCTTTGGTCTGTGCAATGGCGTTTTCGAATTCAACTGTACCCAGCGGCGGAGGATCGAGGGTATCAATGCCATTGGTGCCTGTATCCATCATAAGATCCAGGCGGTCACCGATCCCGCCACAGGTATGAGTATAAACAGGGATGTCGCTTTTTTCTTTGATACCCCGGATCACTTTTTTTTCATAAGGCATCACAAATTCTTCATATTGCTCTCTGGAAAGAAATCCGCTTCCGGCAAATGCCGAGGAAATCAAAACTGCATCTGCTCCACTTTGCGCTTCTGATATTCCAAGATGAATAGTGCCTTGCGTAAGTGCTTCAAGGCAGGCATGTATTTTACCGGGATCCATTAACAACGCTATCAAAGCTTCTTCATAATTCAACAGTTCCAGTAACTGGGAAAAAGGGCTATACACTTCTCCGTGAACTGAAACAGCGCCATTGGTTTTTTCGATAACTTTTTTGATTGTGTCGTTTATATATTCCGGGAAAAAATTAACCCCGGACCTTTCTTCACCGCTGAAATCCCAGGTAAAAGGATAATTGATACCGGATATCTGCCATGGATCAATATAATAGAGTTTCTCCGGTTCAATTTCTGATAATTCAGGATGGTACACAGTTCCGTCAGCCTGGTAGTAATGCGGGTTGTCATCAGCGGGGAATTTAGTATAGCAACCGTTTTTCCATCGTACACAGATCTCGTCATTTTGTTCTTCAATATTTTCAACGTATTTTTTCCAGTCAGGGGGCCGGCCGTGCAGGTTTACTAATATGCCATCAAAATTATACCGGCGCTGAAGAGCAATTAATGCATCAGCAAACCCTTCGGATGTGAACCAAATTGTTAAACGGTCTATCCCGCTATACAGAAAATAATGGCCAATGGACAACTGACACATTACCGGTACACGGTCGGGTTGTCCACAGTGCATGGCTATGTCCATCCTTTTTTTACCTGTCATCATTTACCGGAAATAAGATGAACTAAAATAAGGAATATGAATAATAAATTTCCTGTGTTTAATCAGTTTTAATAAATACAATGAGCCTGTTTTGCCATTATTTTGATTTCCCGTTTTTCTCTCTCTTTTCGGATAGTGAAATCGGGTAGGCCGTTTCAAATTTTATTTCCGTCATCACAAAACCGCTTTGTACCGTGCCGATGTTGGAAAGTTTGGCCAGTTTATTTACAATGAAATTCTGGTATTCATTGATGTCTTTGACCACTATCTTCAACAGGTAGTCATATACTCCGGTCATGTGATAGCATTCCATCACTTCCCCGAATTTCACGATATCTTTTTCAAATGCTTTCAGCATGGGATGCGAGTGTTCTTTCAACTGAACATTGGTAAATGCCACCAGGCCTTTGTCAATTTTATTCCTGTCCAATACTGCCACATAGCGTTGTATGTATCCCTGCTGTTCCAACCGCCTGATCCGTTCATAAATGGGCGTAATGGTCTTACCCAGTTTGTCAGCGATCTCCTTGTTGGTAAGCCGGGCGTCATTTTGCAATAACATGAGGATCCGGGTATCAGTCAGGTCAAGCGGGTTCATAAAAGATTTTTTTTCTGATCATGAAAGTTCATGACTGTTGTTTTAGTTTATATTTTCAGAATAGTATATAAAATTAGATTTATTTTCTAATAATTTAAAAATCATTAGAAATATTATCTGAAATTATAAAATTTGCTTTCTAAAATAATTTTTATGGACCGTTCTCATTTTTCTCCTGAAACGCAGATGCTGGGATATGGTTATGAGCCCGCATTAAGTGAAGGCTCTGTAAAATGCCCCATCTTCCAGACCTCTACTTTTGTTTTTCACAGCGCCGAAGAAGGGAAGTCATTTTTTGAAATGGCTTATGGCCGCCCGGGTCATGAAGGTGAAGTGCCGGGATTGATCTATTCCCGTATCAATAATCCCGGTATGGAGATACTGGAGGAGCGTTTGAAATTATGGGACGGCGGAGAAGCTTGTGCAGCCTTTTCCAGCGGCATGAGCGCAATTGCCACCACCTTGTTCACCTTCCTTTCGCCGGGAGATGTTCTATTGTACAGTAACCCGGTGTATGGAGGAACGCATAAATTCATAAACAATATCCTTACGCAGTTCGGGATAGAAGTGATCGGTTTTCGTGCAGGCCAGAGTAAAAAAGAAGTGGAAGAAATATTAGTTCAAAGCGGTCATGCAGGAAAATTGAAAATGATCTATGTGGAAACACCGGCCAATCCGACCAACGACCTGATTGATATTGCCCTGTGCAGTGAAATTGCAAAGAAATATTCTGACGTTGAAAAGAATGTGCTGGTAGCTGTTGACAATACCTACATGGGTCCGCTGTGGCAGCACCCGTTAAAACATGGTGCTGATTTGGTTCTGTATTCGGCAACAAAATATATCGGCGGCCATAGTGATGTAATTGCAGGCGCTGCGGTGGGTTCAGGTGAATTGATCAGCAAAATAAAAAAGACAAGAACTTTCTTCGGAACTATGATAGATCCGCATACCAGCTGGTTATTGCTGCGCAGCCTGGAAACGCTGAAACTTCGTATGGAAGCTGCGGCAATGAATGCAGAAAAAGTGGCGGACTTTCTTTCAGCTCATCCGAGAGTGGAAAAAATATATTACCTCGGCTATACAGGGAAGAATAATCCTGTGCAGCAGGACATTTATGAAAAGCAATACCTGAGTAATGGAGCTATGTTGAGTTTTGATATTTTGGGCGGAGAAAAACAAGCTTTTACATTTTTAAATAATCTCAGGCATATCAAGTTGGCGGTAAGCCTGGGTGGCACGGAGAGCCTTGCGGAACATCCGGCTACCATGACCCATGTGGATATTCCTGATGAAGAAAAAGAACTTTATCATATCAGCCCGAAGATGATCCGGCTTTCCATTGGTGTAGAAAATTATCAGGATCTTATATGGGATATCAGCCAGGCGTTGGAAAAAGTTCAGGTGCCTCTGGCCAAACCTGCAGAATTTATTTGAAAAATAATGATGAACCTGTACAATCAGACTTAAACCTGACTTTTATCATGTTTTAAGTGAAGACATTCCGGGAAATTTCGGTTTAATTGTTTACTTAAAATTGGACTGAAATGGGAACTCTTGTATCTCCTTCCGGCGAATTGCAATCTACTCAGGGAAATGAAAAAATATTTTCTCCTTCAGAACCGGTCATCCAGGCAAGTATTATGGATGGGAATGAAGCTGCTTCTTACATCGCTTACAAGACCAGCGAGGTTTGTGCTATTTATCCTATTACACCTTCCTCACCTATGGGTGAATGGGCAGATGAATGGAGCAGTAATGAAGTGAAAAATATTTTCGGGGAGATACCGAAAGTAATCGAAATGCAGAGTGAAGCAGGTGCTGCAGGGGCAATCCATGGCGCTTTGCAGGGTGGAGTCCTGGCCTCTACATTTACGAGTTCACAGGGATTATTGCTGATGATCCCGAATATGTTCAAGATCGCAGGAGAGTTAACTCCGGCTGTTTTTCATATTGCTGCAAGAACGATTGCCACTCATGCCCTGTCCATTTTCGGTGATCACAGTGATGTAATGGCGGCACGTTCTACCGGCTTTGCTCAATTGTTCGGAAGCAATCCGCAGGAAGCAATGGATATGGCTTTGATCGCAACGGCAAGTACTTTGAAATCAAGAATTCCTTTTCTCAATATTTTTGACGGCTTCCGCACTTCACATGAATTGAACCAGGTAGAAGTGATCCCCGACACAGTGATCCGGCAAATGATCGATGAAGAAGATGTGAATCGCCATCGCCAGCGTTCTTTAAATCCCGAGCATCCTTTTGTAAGAGGTACTGCGCAAAACCCAGATGTGTTTTTCCAAAGTCGTGAAGCAATAAATCCTTACTACCTGCATACGCCGGGCATAGTGGAAACATCCATGAAGAAGTTTGAAAAACTGACCGGTCGTTCCTATAAATTATTTGATTATTATGGCCATCCTCAGGCAGAGCATATCATTATTATTATGGGATCGGGAGCGGGACCGGTGCATGAAGTGACCGGTTACCTGAATGCAAATGGAGAAAAAGTTGGTTATGTCAACGTGCATCTTTACCGGCCTTTTTCCATTAAACATTTTATGGAAGCAATTCCGGTATCCGTAAGGAACATTGCAGTGCTGGACCGTTGTAAGGAACCCGGAGCTATCGGCGAACCCCTGTACATGGATGTGGTGAATGCCCTGCATCATGAATGGAAATATAAAATGCCTGAAGTGATTGGTGGCCGTTACGGCCTGGCATCAAAAGAATTCAATGCTGCCATGGCAAAAGCCGTTTTCGATGAGCTGGCAAAACCAACTCCGAAAAATAATTTTACAATCGGCATAGATGATGATGTCACTCATACAAGCCTTGAATATGATAAAAGTTTTTCTTTGGAGAAACAGCATCTTTTCCGTGGGCTGTTTTACGGTCTTGGCGCTGACGGAACAGTCGGGGCCAATAAAAATACCATCAAGATCATAGGGGAGGTGACCGATTATCATGTACAGGGTTATTTTGTATACGATTCCAAAAAATCCGGATCGCTTACCGTTTCACATCTGCGTTTCAGCGATCAACCCATTCGTTCTGCTTATCTTATCAATACTGCCAATTTTATTGCCTGCCATCATTTTAGTTTTTTGAAAAAGTATGATGTCTTGAAAAATGCTGAAGAAGAGGCTGTATTCCTGCTGAACTCTCCTTATTCTGTTGAGAACACCTGGAAGCAGTTACCCCGAAAGATACAGGAAGAGATACAGGAAAAGCATCTGAAGGTTTACATCATAAATGCAACAAAAGTGGCAAGAGATGCAGGAATGGGCTCCCGTATTAATTCTATTTTACAGACTTGTTTCTTTGCTATTTCCAATGTAATGCCAAAAGATGAAGCGGTTCTCTATATCAAAAATGCGATCCGGAAAACGTATGGACGCAAAGGAGAAGAAGTGGTGCAAAAAAATTTCCTTGCTGTGGATATGACATTGGACAACCTGCACCGGCTTGATTATTCCGGTTATACAACAGGGAATACGGAAATTGAAGTTCCCGTATCTGCCGAGGCTCCGGAATTTGTCCAGAGTGTTCTCGGAAAAATTATTTCAGGAGAAGGGGATGAGTTGCCTGTAAGCGCTTTTCCTGTTGATGGCACTTACCCTTCCGGAACTACAAAATGGGAAAAAAGAAATATTGCTGATGAAGTGCCGGTCTGGGACCCGCAACTCTGCTCGCAATGCGGGAAATGTTATTTCGTTTGCCCGCATGCTGCCATCCGTGTGAAGGTTTATGATAAAGAATTCCTGGATGATGCCCCGAAGGATTTCAAATATGTGGCTCCTGTGGGAAAAGAATTTTTCAAAGATAAAGAAGCTTATACATTGCAGGTGTCGGTAGAAGATTGCACCGGCTGTAAACTCTGTACAGAGGTTTGCCCGATGGAAAGCAAAGAAAAACAGGGACATAAAGCAATTGATATGATGGATGTATTGCCCTTGAAGGAAATTGAAAAAAAGAACTGGGATTTCTTTCTTTCGCTGCCGGATATAGACCGCACGAGAGTAAATAAAGCATCTGTGAAAGGGTCGCAACTGCTGGAACCTCTCTTTGAATTCTCCGGCGCCTGCAGCGGCTGTGGCGAAACTCCTTATTTGAAATTACTGACACAACTATTCGGCGACCGGATGATCGTGGCAAATGCAACAGGATGTTCTTCTATTTATGGGGCCAATCTGCCAACAACACCCTGGACTACCAATTATGAGGGCTTAGGTCCAGCATGGGCCAACTCTTTGTTTGAAGATAATGCAGAATTCGGGTTGGGTATTAAACTGGCCACTGATAAGAAAAGAGAAATGGCAATCCGGTTATTGAAAGAATTGAGAGAAGAAGTGGGAACGGAATTAGCTGATGCAATAATTAATAATAATGAGACAAATGAAGCAGAGATCATTCAGCAGCGCAGGAATGTGAATGACCTTAAAAGAAGATTGAAAGATATCCGGAGAGAAGATTCGTGGAGATTATTCCAGGTCGCAGGCTTCCTGGAAAAGAAGTCGGTATGGATCGTTGGTGGCGACGGGTGGGCTTATGACATCGGTTTTGGCGGACTGGATCATGTACTCAGTACCGGTGAGAATGTGAACATCCTGGTGATGGATACAGAAGTTTACAGCAATACAGGTGGGCAAAAATCCAAAGCATCTCCTTTGGGTGCCAGCGCTAAATTTGCTGCCAAGGGAAAGACTACCGGAAAAAAAGATCTTGCCATGCAGGCTATTGCGCACGGCAGCGCTTATGTGGCACAGATTGCCATGGGCGCAAATGATGTGCATGCGCTTAAAACAATTCTTGAAGCAGAAGCTTTTGAAGGTCCTTCTATCATTATTGCTTACAGTCATTGCATTGCACATGGATATGATATGGCATTTGGTGCAGAGCAACAGGACCTGGCGGTCAAGAGCGGGTACTGGCCCATATTCCGGTATAATCCCGGGAAAGAAAAAGGACAGCGCTTTTCACTGGATTGTAAACCACCCTCGGTGGCGCTGAATGAATTTTTATATAATGAAAACCGCTTTTCAACAATCAAAAACAATTTTCCGGATAAAGCATCTGAATTCCTTGAATTGGGAAATGAAGAAGTGCGCCGCCATTGGGAAAGAATTGACGCAATGAAGGCACTTTAACCATACGTTCAGTTTAAAAGAAGCCCCGGAATTTTTTCCGGGGCTTCGTATTTCTTTTTTGCATCAGGCGATCTGAACGAGTAGAGAAAAATTTTTCATCGTAGAGATTATGTTTTTTTATTACATAATTTTTTAAAAACTTAAAGCCATCTTAATTAACCGGTAATAACCGGAAGATAACTTTTCAATGAAAAGAAAATTACCAGATTGCACCGCAACGGCATAAAATTTTCGGATGATAAAGTTTGCCATGATGAAAAACCTGAAGGACATAAGATTTATAACGGTGAGTACCGTCAGCTTAAAAAATTCTCCTATGCAAACAACAATTCAAACAGTACCGGAAAAGGTCAGGGTTGGGATCAGCAGGGATAAAAAGGAAGAAGATGTAAAAACTGAAGCAGAGGAAACAACACTGCCTTTTGAAAAATGGAATTTACCGCCACAGCCTGAGGATTATATTCAGTTTTTGCCTTATGATTTGTTGTAGACAAGTGTGATGGGGGTTAGCGCAGGACATTTTTGTGATGAGGTATTTGATTTTATCTGATGCCTCAGAGGCATTGTTATTTTCAGAATGCAGTTTATAGAAATCCGGGTGATTGTTTTAAGATAAGAAATATTCATATTCCTGACAGGACGGAATTACTTTAGCCCCATATCTTTCAGTTTTTCAGCAGTATTTTTTTCATTGGTATGAACGATCCCGTTGATCCCCATCCGGGAAGCTACCTGTACAAACATCGGGCGGTCTTCAATATAGATCACCTGTTCAGGGAAAACCTGTGCTGTATCCAATGCAATTTTAAAAATATCCGTATCAGGCTTTCTGAAATGAACAAAACTGGACACAATAAAAAAATCGGCCAGCTTTCCCAACTGATATTGTTTGATCCTGTATTCGGCCAGTTCTCTTCCCTCATTGCTAAGCACGGCGATCTTTAGCTTGTATTTCTTTTTCAACTGCTTCAGCAATTCCAATGTACCCGGTAACGGTTGTGATTGCTTATACATGAATTGGCGGAACTGAAGGGTGCTGAACGACCTTTTCTTATAAAATACCACTCTTCTCAGGTATTCGTCCAGGGTGATCTTTCCAATTTCATACGTTCCGAATGTAAGATGATGACGATCCTCCGTTTCTTCCGGATCAAGTTTGAAAAGCTCAACGGCTTTCTTACGGCCGGTGTGATCCCATCCGTTAGTTAATAACACACCGCCAATATCAGTGAAAATTGTATTTATTGGAATTTTTACTGCCATTTTATAATATCAGTTAAAGATTAAAGTTAAATGAAACCTCCAAGGTTTTTCTGAAACATCAAGTTGGCACGGGGCCGGCCTCTTCCTGAATGCAGAAATGCCGGCCTGTTAACTACAAACAAAAAGTAAGTATGGAAGTTTAGTGTTTTCTTTAATTTTTTTAGCGGAGTATTGATCTTATTTTTGGCAATATGCTTTTAATAAGATCCTTATTCTTATTTCTTTTAAATGCCGGCCTATGGCATCATTGTCATGGGCAGTATCGCTGGAAGCAGGTCAAAGATAAAGATGGAATCAGGGTTTTTCTTTCTGAAGTTGAAGGAAAGAGTTACAAAGCTGTTCGTGTTGAATGCACCTTTCCCGGGACTTATCAAAAACTATTTTCACTTCTCGATGACATCCCCAACAATAAAGACTGGGTGTATAATCTGAAAAACAGCAGGATACTGAAACAGATTACTTCACAGGAATACTGGATCCATTCCGAGACACATCTTCCATGGCCAATGAGCAACCGTGATGCTGTGATCCATGTTCGTATGCGGACGGACAGCCTGCCTTATTTTTTTATCAGGACCGGAACCGGTGAGCCGAAATTTATTCCCGAAAATTCAGGATTGGTAAGAGTGCCCCATTATTACGCTCACTGGAAAGTGACCATGCCGTCTGCACAGACGCTTCATATTGACTATATCGTTGAAGCAGATCCGGGCGGCAGCATACCGGCATGGTTATCCAATATGTTTGTGGACAAAGGCCCTTATGAGACTTTTAAAAAGCTGAAAGATCTTTTGCAAAAGTGATCATCATTTCAGTTTCTCAAATCTTGCCTGGAAGAAGCGCAGGTATTTTGGTTCATATACCATCTTCAATCCTTTAATCTGCTTCCGGCGTTCAAATACTCTTGCGGCAGATTCTGCAATCACGTCCATGTGCGCCTGTGTATATACGCGGCGTGGGATTGTGAAACGGACCAGCTCCAGTTTAGGATGATAGTTTTCTCCATCAGGCTTTCTTCCTGCTGATACGATGCCTCGCTCCATAGTTCGCACCCCGGAATCCTGGTACACTTCCGCTGCCAGCGTTTGTGCAGGAAAATAATCCTGCGGAATATGAGGAAGGAATTTTTTTGCATCAACAAAAATTCCGTGACCGCCAATCGGGTGAACGATCGGCACTCCGTAATTCATCATCTGGTTACCTAAATAAATTACTTGTCCCACACGGGCACGAATATGATCATCGCTTACGCTTTCATGAATACCGATAGCCATGGCTTCCATATCACGCCCCGCTAATCCTCCGTAAGTGTGCAGGCCTTCATATACCACAACAAGGTTTCTTGCTTCTTCAAAAACGTCCCAGTCGTTGACAGCGAGAAATCCGCCAATATTTACCAATGCATCTTTCTTGGCGCTCATGGTGGCCCCATCGGTGAGAGAGCAAATTTCATTAACAATCACTTTTACCGGTTTGAGTTCATATCCTTTTTCTTTTTGTTGAATGAAGAAAGCATTCTCTGCCACTCTTGTCATGTCATGAATGATGCGTATGCCATGTTTGTTGGTCAATGCCCTCAGTTCTTTTAAATTTTTCATACTGATAGGCTGGCCTCCGGCCATATTCACGCTGGTAGCAATGCTGATATAAGGGATTCTTTTTGCTCCGTATTTTGCGATCAAGCGTTGCAGTTTATCGAGATCCACATTTCCTTTAAAAGGAAATTCATTATCGGGATCGTGTGCCTCATCAATAATGATGTCTTCGAATTTTCCTCCCGATAATTCCTGGTGAAGCCTCGTAGTGGTGAAGTACATGTTTCCCGGTATGATATCACCTTTTTTGATCAGGATCTTCGATAAAATATTTTCAGCGCCGCGGCCCTGGTGAGTCGGCACCACATATTTATAACCATAAATTTCTTTTACTGTTTTTTCAAGGTTATAAAAATTGCGGCTGCCGGCGTAAGCTTCATCGCCCAGCATCATGCCTGCCCACTGGCGGTCGCTCATGGCTGAAGTGCCGCTGTCAGTAAGCAGGTCAATATATACGTCTTCTGACTTTAACAGGAAAGTGTTGTATCCTGCATCCTGCAATGCCTTTTTTCGTTGTGCGGGTGTCGTCATTTTCAGGAGCTCCACCATTTTCATTTTGTATGGTTCGGCCCAGCTGTGTTTGATATTTTTGATCATAATAATTTTTTTGCTTGTTATGAATAATGCAATCAGAAGCTCTGATCTTAATTCGTGTGTTCTCCGGCAATTTTTAATTTGGCAGTAAAATGCCTTAACATCGGGGGCTCCTCAACGATTTTCAGCCCTTTTATATCATTCCGTTTATTAAAAACCTCAATGATCACTTCGGTTACATAATCAATATGGCTTTGCGTGTACACTCTCCTGGGTATAGCTAAACGTACCAATTCCATTTGTGCCGGGATTAGTTTTTTATTTTTATCATATTTACCGAACATTAGTGAACCGATCTCTACGCCTCTGACGCCTCCTTCAATATAAAGTGCACCCACCAAAGCCTGGCCCGGATAATATTCAACTGGGATGTGAGGAAGAAAAAGTTTTGCGTCAATATAAACAGCATGGCCGCCGGCCGGCTGCATCACGGGCACACCCGCAGCCACCAGTTTTTCCGTGATATATTCTATGCTGCGGATACGGTACCGCAGGTAATGTTCATCCATTACTTCATTCAATCCGATGGCAATGGCTTCAAGATCTCTTCCAGCCAGCCCTCCGTACGTTGGAAATCCTTCGGTGATGATGAGCAGATTCCTGCATTGATCAGCCAGTTCTTTATTGTGCATAGCGAGGAAACCGCCTATATTGGCAATCGCATCTTTCTTGGCGCTCATTGTGCATCCATCGGCATAAGAAAAAAGTTCTTTTGCTATTTCAATGACCGGTTTATTCTCATACCCTTTCTCCCGCAGTTTGATAAAATAGCAGTTCTCGGCAAAGCGGCAGGCATCAATGAATAGCGGTATATTGTTTTCCCTGCAGACTTCTTTTACTTCTCTGATATTCTGCATGCTTACCGGCTGGCCTCCGCCTGAGTTGTTCGTAACGGTGATGACACAAAGCGGAATATTGGCAGCTCCTTTTTCATGAATGGTTTTTTTCAAAGCTTCAACATTCATATTCCCTTTGAAAGGAGCCGGCACTTCAGGAAGCTTGCCTTCTTCACACAGGAGATCAATTCCTTCTGCACCGGAGAATTCTATATTGGCCCTTGTGGTATCAAACAACGTATTACTTACAATATATTTTCCTTTGCCGCCGATGATGCTGAACAGGATCTTTTCTGATGCTCTTCCCTGGTGAGTTGGTATGACAATGGGCATACCGGTAATATCTTTTATAGTTTTTTCAAAGTGGAAAAAACTTTCGCTGCCGGCGTATGATTCATCACCTTCCATTATGCCTGCCCATTGATGGCTGCTCATAGCGTTGGTTCCGCTGTCAGTGAGCAGGTCAATCAATACATCTTTGGCGTGAATAAAGAATGGATTGTAAAAAGCATTTTGTAAAATAGCCTCCCGTTCTTTCCGCGTGGTAAAATAGATCGGCTCTACCGACTTGATACGGAAAGGCTCAATAATTGTTTTCATGTATAAATTTATTTTTTGCCGTTACAGGCCTGTTTTGAAAAAATGGAAGTTGAAATATTTCAGGAAATAGTATTAGAAAAAGCAGAATAATATATCAGCCGGGCTTGCGAATAATATTTTTCCAGACGATCATGAACTGTGGCATACGAACAAAGATAGGAGAGGTTACGTAATTTCCGTAAATGATTTTGATCAGGCAAGGGGCACATTCTAAAACCACCGGCAAGTTTCAAACCCTTCTCTCAAATTTTTTTACCGGTTTTAAAAATTGGTGAGAACAAATAAAAGCAATGCGTCACTCTTTTTCAAAATAGGGAATCTCATCATTACTTACGGAATCCTTTTGCTGCCAATAGGCTGCGGTAACAATATGGCCGTCTTTGGTGCGAAGCATTCTTCCGAAAATGGCATTGGTGGGGTTGAATTTAAGATCCGTGACACCAATAGTAAATGTGGATGGAGCGGGAGCAGGCTGAGATATTGTTTCTCCCTCTTTAGGGGCAGCTGGAGCCGCTGCTTTCGGCGCAGGCGACGGAACTACAACCACAGTGTAACGGTTGAATTCCAAGAGTTGTTTCAGGAATTCCACCCGTTCTGCCGAAACATTCTTTTCCACGATGGAACATTTTATTCCGTCCAGGTCGTCAAATTCATGGTTTTTATTAATAGCCATTTCAGATTAGAAATTCAAAATTTAAAAGTCAGAAAACAACAAAGCCGCTAGGTTTTTTATTTAACCAGCGAATAAATATATTCATATATTCCTCCTGCAAACCCGATAAGCAATACTCCGCCGATACAGATAATAAATGAAATATTCGGCAATAAGCTTGCTTTTACTTTATCAATCGGGTGATCATTTCCATCCATAAACATTGCCCTGATGATGCGTAAATAATAATACAGGGAGATCACCATATTCAATGCCGCAACAGTAATGAGTAAATAGTTTACCTGTTCGCCGGAAATATGAGAAGTACCAGCGCCAGCCAGCAGCAAAAAGAATTTTCCGAAAAAACCGGCTGTAGGCGGAATGCCAGCCAGCGAAAACAAAGAGATGGCCAGTATCCAGCTTAACGCCCGGTTGTTTTTATAAAAACTTTTATAGTCATCAATATTTTCTCTGGCAGTCACAGCGCTCACCAGCGACACGACGCCAAATGCACCCAGGTTAGAGAATACATAAATCAGTACAAAGTAGATCACTGAAGCACTTCCTTCAGGCGATTGGCCGGTGATGCCGATCAGGATGAAACCTACCTGTGAAATGGACGAAAAAGCAAGAAATCGTTTCATGTTCTGCTGGCGCAGGGCAAAAAGATTCCCGATGGTCATTGTAATAACTGAAATGATGAAAAGAAGGTTATACCACACACCGGCAATGTTTTGAAATGCCTGGTATAATACTGAAACAAAAACAAAAAGTATTGCTCCTTTAGACACTACGGAAAGATATGAGGTGACGGCCACCGGTGAGCCTTCATATACATCGGCAGTCCAAAGGTGAAACGGGATTGCAGAAAATTTAAATCCGAATCCTGCTACAAACATCACGAAGGATAATATTTGTAAAGGACTGCCGCTTAGCTGTTGTGACAGCTCATGATAATTCAACGTGCCTGTGGTGCCATAAAGCATCGAGATGCCGAATAACAATAACCCCGAGGAAAAAGCGGAGGATATGATCAGTTTCATTGCTGCTTCAGAAGAAATTTTCTTATCCAGGTCAAAATTTGCCAGTGCTGCAAGCGGGATCGTGGAAAGCTCTAAACCGAGGTAAAACATCAGCAGGTTATTACTCGAAAGCATAAAAAACATTCCCAGCAGGGTAGCAAGCAGCAGCATGTAAAACTCAGGAATATGTTTATGAGTCTTCAGCCATTGAAATGATTGTAATGAAATGATCAGTGTACCAAGGTTAAGAATATTTTTTTCCAGGGACAGCAGTTTGCTGGTATGAAACATATCCCCGAATAAAGTACCTTCTGCATTGTAGAGAAAACCTGAAATAAAATTGAGGAGTAAAAGTATATTGATGAAATGAAGCAAGGGCACGGTTTCCCGCTCTTTTTTGCCCAGTTTGAGAAATAAAAGAATGAACAGGATGATGGTGACCATCAATTCTGCTTTCATCAGTTGTAGATATTCATTCCACATAATTCAATGTTCATTTTGCGATCACCACGTTAGTGATATTTTTCATGATGGCGTCAGCTCCCGACCCGACCAGCCGGTCTAACCAAAACGGGGCAATACCGATAGCTACAATACCGATCGTCAACAAACCCGCAGCTAATTTTTCATTCCAGTCCGCATCATGAAGCAGGCTGAACTCTTTTGAAGCAAGCGGGCCCATGATCGCTTTTCCTACTGCCCTCAATATATAAACGGCGGTCACGACGATCGAAGCGCAGGCTATAATGGTAGTGATTTTATAAAATGCACCCGAGTGCTCCCATGATCCCATAAAGATGGTGACTTCTGCTACAAAACCGCTGAGACCCGGTAATCCTAAAGAACATAATGCAACGATCACAAAGACGGTGGAAATGAATGGCATTACTTTCAGCAGCCCTCCCAACCGGGCCATTTGCCGGGTATGCGTACGGTCATAGATCATCCCGATGCAGGCAAAGAAAAGTGCAGTCATCAAACCGTGTGATACCATTTGCATTACAGCCCCGGTGATCGCTGTTTTTGTAAGCATACCGATCCCCAACAGGACAAAACCGCAATGGCTGACCGATGAATAGGCATTGATATATTTCAGGTCGGTTTGCATCATTGTGGCAAAAGCGCCATATAATATGGCGATGCAGGATAAGACAATGATGATCCAGGAATATTGTTGTGCAGCATCGGGCATTAAGTAAGTGGCCACACGAAGGCAGCCATATCCTCCAAGTTTCATTGAAATACCTGCAAGAAACATTGAAGCTGCCGTGGGTGCAGAGGAATGGCCGTCCGGCACCCATGTATGAAAGGGAAACAAAGCCCCAAAAATTCCAAAACCGATAAATACAAAAGGAAAAAATAATTTTTGAACGGCAACAGGAATGTGCATCTGTGCTATCTGTAAAATATCGAAGGTATGGGAACCGTCACCCGTATGAGTATTAAAAAATAGCCCGGCAAGCCCGACAAATACCAATGCCGATCCGCCCATCAGCATCAACGCAAGTTTCATGGCGCTGTATTCTTTTTTACCGCTGCCCCATATCCCGATCAGCAGGTATTTTGGTATCACGGCCAATTCGAGGAAAAAGAAAAGAGTAAATAGATCGAGCGAAATAAAAAATCCGTAAGCGCCCACTCCCAGGAACAACAGGAGAAAGAAAAATTCTTTACTCTGCTTTTCACCTTCCGTGGTATGGGCGGGCATCTTCCAGGATACCAGCACGCCGGTTAATACGATGAATGCGGTCAGTAAGATCATGGCTACCGAGATCCCATCCACCCCGATATGATAATTTATATGTAAGGGAGCATACCATACGTAATTGTATTCAAAAAGAAATGCGTCATTATTTCCTGATGAGCGTTCCTGCCAGTACCCGTACAATAAAACGAAGCTGAGGATCAATTGTATCACTGCCCCGGTAAAAGAAACAATTCTTACCTGTTTCAGTCCTTTGCAGAAAAGAACAGCTGCTGCCGTCAGTAATGGTATCAATAAAACCAGGTTCAGATTCATGCTGTGATCAGTTGAATATTTTTATTTCCATAAATACAAAACGATAATGACCAGTACGATGATGCCTATAAAAAAATACATGGCATAGGCCTGTACTTTTCCTGATTGAATACCTTTGATCCATCCGGAAATTTTTGCCGTACTGTATGCCATTCCGTTCATAGTGCCATCTACTATATTTCTGTCAATCCATGCTGCCGGCCTTCCTACCAGGTTAAAAATAATTTTCTTTGTTACGAAAAGATAGATCTCATCCATGTAAAATTTTTTATGAGCTGCCTGATACAGGCCTCCGAAAGCTGCGGCAACCCGATGCGGCCTGTTGCTTTCAGTTTTATACATCCACATGGCGATTGCTATCCCTGCCAGGGCGAAGCAAACAGGTGCAATAGAAAAATTCAGATGAAATGCTGATTCTAATAATTTTCCATCGGAAGAAACATATTTTCCAAAGGGAATAAATCCAATGAACATTGTACCTGCCCCGAGAATGATGAGTGGCAATTTCATCGTGAAACTTATTCCGTGAGGTGGTTCGTGCTTTTCTCTTTGTTTGTTCCAGAAAACAGAGAAATAAAGCCGGAACATATAAAATGCGGTAAGCCCGGAGGTAAAAAGAGCAATAGAATAAATAAATTTATTGGAATTGAATGCTGCAAGCAATACTTCTTCTTTACTGAAAAACCCTGCAAAGGGAGGAACTCCCGAGATAGCCAGGCAGGCGATCAGGAATGTGATATGAGTGACCGGCATAAATTTTCTAAGGCTCCCCATGTCTTTCATTTCATTGCTGTGTACTGCATGGATTATTGCGCCTGCGCCGAGGAATAAAAGGGATTTAAAAAATGCATGAGTGAACAAATGAAACATGGAAGCGGTAAAGCCTGTACCGGCTTCGCCTCCGTATTTTGCGGCACCAAGTGCAAACATCATATAGCCGATCTGTGAAATGGTAGAATAGGCCAGTACTCTTTTTATATCTGTTTGCGTACAGGCAATAAGTGCTGCGAGTAATGCAGAAATTGCGCCCAGCCATGTTACTATATGCAGGGCAGCTTCATTGATAGAATAAACCGGGAATAATCTTGCCACCAAATAAACCCCCGCCACCACCATCGTTGCAGCATGTATCAATGCAGAAACAGGAGTAGGGCCTTCCATTGCATCCGGCAGCCAGATATGAAGCGGGAACATGGCTGATTTACCGGCGCCTCCAATAAAGACTAAAGTAAGCGCCCAGGTCATTACCGAGATGCCAAGAAATGATGCAGTAGTGATATTGATGTATTGTGAAGATTGCGTGTTGGTGAGCCTTTCTATCAATGTATTAAAATCAAGCGTTCCTCCTTCATAAGCAAGGATGAGAATACCGATCAGGAAACCGAGGTCTGCAAACCGTGTTACGATAAACGCTTTTTTTGATGCGGCAACGGCAGAAGGCCTGTCATAATAAAATCCTATCAGTAAATAGGAAGATATGCCCACCAGTTCCCAGAAAAAATAAATCTGGAAAATATTGGAGGCCATTACCAATCCAAGCATTGAAAATGTAAAGAGGGAAAGAAAAGAATAATAGGTGCTGAATCGTTCTTCACCTTTCATATATCCGAGGCTGAAAATATGCACCATTAAAGAAACAAAAGTCACTATTACCAGCATCATCACCGAAATGGCATCTACCAGGATACCCATATTGATAGAGGTGCCCGAAGAAAATTGCAGCCAGGTGTATTTTAGGGGAATAATGGTTTGATAGGTGTCATGCACTTTCCCGCTGACGAAAAAATATTGATAAGCAGTATAAAAAGCCAGGGCTGTTGACATGACCAGGATCAGGACACCGATGTAACCGGAGGATCGCCTGAAATATTTTTTTCCGAATAATCCCAGTAATACAAAGCCTGCTAAAGGGAGCAGCGGGATCAATGCTATGTAGTCTGAGTAGTTCATCAGTATGTAAAAGTCAAATGTTAAGGGTTAAAATGATGAGATTTTCAGATCAATATTTCCTGTTTTTTATTTTTTAATTTTTTTACCATTTCATTTCAGTTGCATCTTCTACGTCAATAGACCGGTGACTGCGGAACAGATTAATGATTATTGCGATTGCTACGGCTGCTTCAGCTGCAGCAATTGTTATGATAAAAATGGTAAAGAAAATGCCATCCAGTTTTCCCGGCCACAGAAATTTATTAAACACAACGAAGTTGATATTAACACTGTTTAATATCAATTCAATTGCCATCAGCATCGTGATCAGGTTACGGCGGGTAAACAAACCGTACATGCCGATAAAGAAAAGGGCTGTACTCAGGAATAAAATATGGCTTATTGGTATTCCGCTCATTTTTTATTGGTATTTGCAGCCTGTTCGTTTTCTCCTTTGGCCTGGTTAGTTGAAGTTTTCATCGCTATCACAATGCATCCTATCATTGCGGCGAGTAACAAAATGCTTACTGCCTCAAAAGGCAAGGCAAATCCCTGTTCACCTGTTGCCAGCATCTGGTTGCCTATTTTGGAAATACCGGCATCAAATGTTCCCTCGCCGGAGATAAAATTGTTCTTATAGATCAGATGGTAAGTAAATGCAAAACCAAACAACACGGCGAATACCGATGCAATAGTCCTTTTTACGGGAGCTTTCGGCATTTCTGTGCCGGACTGTTGTGTCAGGAAAACAGAAAAAATGATCAGCACTACGATCCCGCCGACATAAACAACGATTTGTACGGCAGCAATGAATTCCACCTGTAACCAGAAATACAGTGCGGAAACCCCAACAAGGGAAAAAAGCAGCCAGATGGCAGAGCGGAATATCTTTCTTGTGGTCATCGCCAGTAAGCCACAGCCCAGGATGAAGGCAGCGATCACATAAAATAGTATTTGCGAAGCAGTCATGTAAAATTCAAATATCAAAAATCAGAAATTAAAAGCTGAAATTTCAAAAGCTTTGAATGTTTTTCTGATCATTAATTGGTTTTTATAATTTTTCCGGTCATGCTTATTCCACACCATCCCGGATCTTTGAACCGGGTTTGTTCAATATTTTAATCAGGTCATTTCTGTTTGTTACGCTGTGCTCAAATGCCTGGTCCATTTTGATGGCGTCAGTAGGGCAGGCTTCAATACACAAATTACACATGGTACACATGTCCAGGTGATAGACAAAAGTGTCCAGCGCTTTTTTCTTTTTTCCATCCGGGGTGAGATCAAATTTGGTGATGATCTTAATAGACCCGTTTGGGCATGCAATTTCGCAGGCGGTGCACCCGGTACAGGCATGTTCATTGTTTTCATCATGTATCAGCACTACTTCACCGCGAAATCGTTCGGGCAGCAGGAGGGTATCCCTGTTGTCGGGATACAACTGCGTGATCTTTTCCTTTCTGTGTTTTAGGGCGTATTTGCCGGTCAGTTTCATTCCGGTGGCCAATGATTTTACTGCACCTAAAACTTCGCCAAGATAATTTTTTATGAAGCCCATACTAAAAAATTTAAAAATGCCATTTCATGATCGCAATAAATGTTGCCAGCAATAAATTGATCATGCTGATGGGTAACAGGTATTTCCATTCCAGGTTCAGCAATTGATCGATACGCAACCTGGGAAAGGTCCATCGGAACCACATGATGACGAAGATCAGGAAAAATGTTTTCCCAAAGAACCATACTGAGGATGGAATATAATCCATCACTTCGTTGAATTTGGTATCTGTACCAAAATGCAGGGGCATCCACCCGCCCAGGAACAGAGTAGCACCCAGCGCACAAACCACAAAGATGTTTACATATTCTGCCAGGAAGAATAATGCGAATTTCATTCCTGAATACTCCGTATGAAAACCGGCTGTCAGTTCCGATTCAGCCTCTGCAAGGTCAAACGGTGCCCGGTTGGTTTCTGCAGTGACCGCAATAATAAAAATAATAAAGGCGATCCATACCGGCAGGTGTCCTTTAAATATCCACCATCCGTTTTCCTGCGAGGTGATGATTTCTGAAAGTTTCAGGCTGCCGGTTAAAACAATAACCGCTAATATGGAGAGCCCGGCAGATAGTTCATAGCTGACTATTTGCGCACCACTACGCATGGCGCCCAGTAATGAATATTTATTATTGCTTGCCCAACCTGCCATCAATATCCCGATCACAGAGAGTGAGGAGACTGCGGTAATAAAAAATACACCGATATTAATATCCCATATCTGGAAACCTTTGGCGAACATCAATGGCGCCAACACAACCATTGCTACAATCATGACAATGAATGGCGCCAGGTTGAATAAAAGTTTATCCACCCCGTTTGGTGTCATACCTTCTTTTACTATCAGTTTCAACGTATCTGCTGTGGTCTGAAATATTCCTTTGGGGCCGACACGGTTGGGGCCTAAACGTAATTGCATTACGGCAGAAACTTTTCGTTCCATGTATATAAGTACCAGGCCGAGCATAGCAAACAAACCGATTGCCAATGCACCGATAATTGCAAATTCAATCAGCATCGCTATTGTAGGATTGAACGTGGCATACAGCCAATCGTGAATGTTATCTGTTATATTTTGCAAACTCCACACTGCTTAATTACAAATTATTAGTTATTAATTTTTTTCATCCCAGGAGTTACCTGTCTATATCCGGTATCACCAGATCCAATGTTCCCATGATCGCAACAAGGTCTCCTATCTTTTGTCCTCTCGCCATATGATCCAATGCTGATAAGTTACAATAACCCGGCGATCGGAATTTAATACGGTAAGGAGTTGTTCCCCCTTCACTGATAAGGTACACTCCAAGTTCACCCCGGGCTGTTTCTACCCTTGAGTAAAATTCACCTTTGGGCAATTTCAGTACAGCTTTGGTTTTTGCCTGGAAATCTCCTTCTGGTATATTATCAATTAATTGTTCGATGACCGACATTGATTGTTTCATTTCTTTGATGCGAACCATGTAGCGGGAAAAACTATCACCACCGGCCTCAATAATCTCATCGAATTGCAATTTGTCATATACTTCATAAGGATATAACTTCCGGATATCACATTGCACACCACTTCCCCGTGCTGAAGGCCCGCTCATCCCGTAAGATATGGCATCTTCTTTTGAAATATAGCCAACGCCTTTTGTACGGTTTTGAAAAATGATGTTGTCTGTGATCAGTTCGTCATATTCATGGATCTTTTTTTTGAAATGGTCAATGAAAGCATGAACTTTTTTCTGAAAGTCCGGATGTATGTCTGACATCACCCCCCCGGGAACCATATAGTTCATTGTTAGCCGGGTGCCACAGGTTTCTTCCATAATGTCATTGATCATTTCTCTTTCACGAAAAGCGAGAAAGAAGGGCGTTAATGCTCCTACATCCATAGCAAGGGCGCCCCACCATAGCTGGTGCGAAGCAAGCCTGGTGAGTTCGTCCATCAGTACACGGATCACCTGTGCTCTTGGCGGAACTTCCAGTTGCATTCCTTTTTCCACACATAGCGCACATCCGTGGTTGTTTATATGCGCAGAGAGATAATCCATTCTGCTGGTTACGTAAATGAATTGCCGGTAAGTCAGGCTCTCACACATTTTCTCAATTGATCTATGAATGTAACCGAGATGAGGTTCCACTTTTTTTACCGTCTCCCCATTCAAAGTGATGATGAGGTGCAATACCCCGTGTGTGGAGGGGTGCTGTGGTCCCACATTTATGATCATGTCGGATTCACCATTCCCGGAAAAGGGAGTGGGAGTGGATTCATTTACTATTGAAGTTTCCCTGTACATTCGGATCTCAGGATCATTTTTTTTATTCACAATATTTTTTCTGACCACTCTTCACCGGGAAGAAGCAGATCAGTTATCTACAGTTTTATCATATTTACCGGATCTTCAAAATCTTTTCTCATCGGATTTTTTCCTTCCCATCCTTCCGGGAGTATCAGCAAACGCAGGTCGGGATGATGCAGGAAATTCACTCCGAACATTTCATAAGCTTCCCGTTCATTAAACTCTGCCGTTCTCCATAAATGTGCAACAGTTTCTATCTCCGGTGTATTCCGATCCAGTTTTGCTTTTACTACGATCGTATGGCGGAATGTGGTGGAACTCAGGTGATATACCATTGTCAGGTGAGTCTTCCAGTCAATACAGGTCACACAAAACAAGTAGTCAAACAACAAGTCCGGTGATTTTTTGAGTTGTTCTGCAAATGGTAACCATGATGCAGGATCAATCTGCACATTCAACCATTCCCCGCCTTCTTCAAAAGTGGCAGAAGGTAAGAGGTCAGTAATTTTTATTTTCAGTTCTTCTCTTGTCATTTAAAAAGATTATTCCCGTTTTTGCCCGTCCGGCTGGATCGCCGGGGCGGACATCCTGATTTGTTCCCGGGTCATTCCGCTTTTTATTTTTTCCTGCAAAGTGATGAGTGCATGTATCAAAGCTTCCGGCCTTGGCGGGCATCCCGCTATGTACACATCAACAGGAATGACATGATCTGCTCCTTTCACAACGGAATAAGTGTTATAAAAAAAAGGGCCGCCGCTTGTGGCGCAGGCGCCCATGGCTACAACATATTTCGGATCTGCCATCTGGTCATAGAGGCGTTTGAGCACAGGCGCCATTTTATTTACAATAGTGCCGGCAATGATTATGACATCTGCCTGCCGGGGAGTAGCTCTTGCCACTTCAAATCCGAATCGTGACCAGTCATATTTTGCAGAGGCAGCACTCATCATCTCTATAGCACAACAACTGGTTCCAAATACCAACGGCCACAGGGAATTGCTCCTTGCCCAATTGATCACCTGGTCCATCTTTCCTAACAGGATGCCTCCACCCGGTGTCTGGTGAACCGTACCGGGAAAAGGATCTACCTCTTGTATTCCGGGTTTCACTTCCATTTCAACGCTCCTTTTTTGTGTGCATAGAGAAAGCCGGTGAACAGTATGAAAAAAAATATAACAATTTCAATTAGCGCCAGCCAGCCGATTTCTTTTACCACTACCGCCCACGGAAATAAGAAAATCAGTTCTACATCGAAGATCAGGAATACTAAAGCAAACAGATAGTATCCTACATTGAACTGGATCCAGCTCGGGCCCGTAGTGACAACACCACATTCATACGCTTCTCCTTTCTGTTTGTTCGTTGTTGCTTTGGTTACCACTTTGGCAACCAATATTGCGATCCCCGAAAAAGCGATAGCTGCGATTGTGAGTGCGATCAGTGAACCGGCGCCCATACAAAAAATGATTTGCACGAATATAGCAAGTAGTTCTTAAAAACAGGCATGATGAATATCACCAGGTTTATTGTAAAATATCATCAGATGATAAGGGATCTTAATAGGAACTAACCATACAATTCACGGTGAATTGATTTTTTATCGTAACCCATTGCCAGGATCCGTTTATGTGCTTCGTCCACCATGTTTTTCCAACCGCAAAGATAGAAATGTGCCGGCTGCTTCTCTTTGCAGAGTTCTTCATAGATTTCGTGTACATATCCCTGGCGGCCTTCCCATTGCTCCCGGGACAAAGTCGGGATATAATAAAAGCCTGGTATTTCGGATGCCAGAGCTTTCATTTCATCATAGTACAGTATATCTCCTTTTTTCCGGGTACCGAAGATCAGATAAATATTATTATGAACTGCAGGATATGATTTTAAATGATACATCATGCTCCTGAAGGGTGCAATGCCTGTGCCGGTACAGATCAAAAAGATTTCTTTGTCCAGAACTTCAGGCAAAGTAAAAACGCCCTGGGGTCCGCGGAAGGAAAGCGTACTTCCAACCTTGATATGATTGAATATGTAGCCGGATCCTGCTCCGCCTTCTGCAAATACGATGACCAGTTCAAATACATTTGTTCCGTCTGGCCAGCTGGCAATAGAATAACTACGCCATCTCTTATTAGACTTTTCATGAATCGGAAGATCCAGGGTGATAAATTGACCGGGAATAAAATCAAAGGAGCTTACTTCAGACACTTCCACCCAAAAACGCCTGGTATTGTATGTGTGATTCTCAATCCGGATAACGGTACCTGTCCTCCATGGTAAAACTGCCATTCTGTTATATTAAAAGATTAAGTCTGGCTGTAAAGATAAACTGTATGCAATATCTTTTTTAAAAACGGAGAAAATAAAAAGTAAAAATTTTTAATATATATTTTCTCATCCGAAAAAGTTCATGCAGGTCCGGCCCCGGTTCAATATTTTTTATGAGCAGTAACGGGTGTCTGGTTGAAAAGACAAAGGCTTTCTCTTGCTAAGTTGTGCAGCAACAGGGATAGCATCCCTTATTTTGATATTACTAATTTTTTCAGATAAGTTTTTTTGTCGTGTTGAATTTTCAGGTAATAAATTCCGGCAGCCACATTCCCGGGATCTATTTGTTTGGAATAAGTACCTGCAACAGCCGGTATCGTATTATGATAAACCTGCTGTCCCAATGCATTGATCAGCGATATATCAAGAGCTGACCTTGTGGTGGTAGTCAGCTGAATAGTAAATTCTCTTTGTGTTGGGTTCGGTGCAATGGATATCCCGGTATTGGTATTTCCCGGATCAGGTACTGCCGTAATAGAAAAACTGATCTCGTTTGATGTAAGGGAACAGCCGATGGAGTCTGTTCGCAACACAGTATATAAACCTGTAGTAGTGGCAGTATAATCTTTGCTTGTAGCACCGCTGATTGGGGAACCGTTTAAATACCACTGGTTGCCTGTCGTAAAATTGCTGCTTAAAATATTTCCCGCCAGGGTGATCACAGGCGCTGTAGAATTTGTTGCCACTACCGGCACACGTCCTGACGGGCAATTGACCAGCCTGAAACTGGTGTTGTAAAAGAAATAGAAATAATGTTTGAAGAAATTCATATCGGTTGAATCTGCAGGATTGACAGCGCTGTTTCCCGTAATGCTTATAATGCCGGGCAGTGAAAATGGATAAGAATAATAAGAGGAAGGATTGTTATTCCTGTAAATATTAGCCCCATTCATACATTGTACGATTATTATATAATCTCCCGGGGTGATGATGGGAAGATTCAGGTAAAAAATACCACCGGGATCTGCAGGGTCGTCACTTTGTGCACCGCCTGCAGGATTCGGGCTTGTAGGGTAAACGTCAATTGTATTTGTTGTGATCGGTATATAACTGTAAGATCCGGATCCGGCGCTGAAATTTACAAGAGTGCCTACGGTGAATTTAATTTGACCTGCGGAACGGATATACAATCTTGCACTTTCTATGACCAGGGGAATGCTGGTGCTGAATTTTACAAAGTTGCCGCTGAAAGTATTATACCCCCCTGTCTGAAGTACCGTTTTATCTGCAGGAGATAATTTCAGGTTTATATCATTCTTCTGGAGATAATAAGTAAGATTACCGGTGATGGTGCTCGTTACGGTATTAGATCCATAAGCGAGCGGAGATGTAGCGGCAGGAGTATCATACCAGGTGAATGCATCATTAGAACCCGGAATGGCTTTTAATATTACCTGGTTGGTTCCGCATATTTCAGCAGCGCCGGACGGATTTCCGCTGCCTGTGCCTGCCGTGATCGTTGATATGAACTGATCGTTTGATGTATTCTGGTCTCCGGTTAAGCCGGTACTTGCAGTAATGGTATATGCAGCACCCGGAGTGGAAATATAAGTTGTTTGAAAAGTGTATATCACATCGGCTGCTCCGGCTATAGTACCGGGATAGTTTACATTCAGATTCAGAATGATGTTTGCTCCTTGCATAACGACTGCTGAAACCGGGAAATTTGATTGGCTTGCAGTACCAAAATTATGAATACGAACTACGATCAGTTGCGATCCTGTTCCGCAATCGCCGGGTAATGGAGCTACAAGCCCCGTTATTCCTACATCATTGGTTGGCGTTGCAAAATGCACCCGGTAGTCCTGGGTTTCACCTCTTGCATAGTTGCCACATGGCGTCACACTGTTTGGATCGCTGGTTTCTGAAACTATGATTCGCATCAGCGTGTAATAGTTTACAGTTAATCCAGGTGGTATCGTAATGTTTGCGGTAAAGATTCCGTTTCCATTGATAACACCGCTTGTTGCAACGTTTTCATTCGGATCTGTGAAACTGCCGTTATTATTGAAATCAATGAATACTTTGACGATTTTATTGACTGCAGATGCATCACAACTGTTCAGCCCGACATATATCGGAATTGTTTGGCCGGATTGAATATCCGTTGACAGGTTGGTGAAATTGCTGTAAGTAGTGCATCCTGTTACATTTTTATTCCTGATGGAGCCGAATGATACACTGTCAATCCTGGCTCCTTGATTACCGGTTGGTCCGGAAGTACAATAAGATTGGCCGCCCACTCCGCTAATGATTAATGAATAGGCCTGTGTGCCTCTTTGTAATGTTCCTTTGTGCGACACCTGTATGGTGTACGTTGCTCCGGGAATAACATTGTTGATGACAATTTTTTCAACATTATCCGTAATGTTATCGCCTGTGGCAGCTGCTGCAGACGGATTAGTAGGATCTAAAATCCACGGCTGGTAATTGGTAGCGCCTAACTTGACAATCACATCAAGGTCGTTCACTAATTTTTTTGCCGGGTTGTTCAATGCAGTGGCCACCGGCTCAACCGTACCTTTGGGATCGGTCCAGCAGATGGTTACGATCAAAGGGCCCTTGCCTGAAGCAATAACATTTTTTGTGTACGTGCCGCCATTATTCAATATATTTTCTTCAATGATCTGATCAGTATTATTTGAAGTGATGACCGATGCAGCTTTTTTCATATTGATCAATCCCCAGCCGAATTGATAATCCGGTCCCGGGTAAGGCCCGGCTTCATCTGCCGTATGAATGACAAGCCCTCTTATGGTAGCCGATCGTAAAAAAGCATTACTGTGTAATCTTGCATAATATTCCTGAAGGAGGAGCAGGGATCCTGCTGCTGCCGGAGAAGACATAGAGGTTCCGCTATAAATATCATAAGCGTTGTCGCTGGTTCCGATACAGGATAAAACATTCACACCGTCTGTTACCACATCCGGTTTGATACGGCCGTCATCTGTAGGGCCCCATGCGCTGAAAGAAGACATCACCACATCTGATGGAGAGTTGTATCCTCCCGGTATCGGGTTGACTGCACCTACAAGCAAAGTATTTTTTGAGTTGGAATTCAGCGCCAGGATATCATAACCGTCATTGCTGCTGATACCGGAAGGCCTGTTGCCTGCATTAGTCATTACATTGCTGGCGTTATATCGCCAATAGGGTTGACCTACTGCAGGGCCATTCGAATTTCTGCTGTTACCGGCAGATTTAACAATGAGATAGTAAGGGGCATTATAAGCAATGGAATCCCAAAGCTGTGCCTGGGAAGAATAGTATCCGAACTTATAATCTTCTGTAGAGCCTGATGGCCCCCAGAATTCCCAGCGGCTCTCCGCATCATTATATACCCATCCTGCATTGTACCCGTAAGAATGGTTTGATAATAACAAATTGCCGGATTCATTCAGCATCTCCGTGGTTTCATTGTCGTAGTCATAAGCTACCAGTTCCTGATCAGCAAAACTCATCCCTTTTGCCAATGGGTTTACTCCGCTGGCAATAAGAGTTCCTGCCACATGTGTACTGTGATCAGAAATAGAGGCAGGATTATCCCGTTGTACTACCCTGCCAACCAGTTCCACATGTGTACCCCTGACTTTTCCACCATCCCATATAGCTAATTTATCTTTTACAACTGGTGAAGAACCGCTAAGATTGAGGCCGGATGTACCACCGGGCCATAATGTATTTGTCCCGATTGTAGCAGCTGAAGTAATATTATTGTATGTAGTCAGATAAAGAGGGTAGCCCAAATCATCAATCCCGACCAGAAGGGATATTTTCCCGTTCTTGCCTTCCAGCCTGAGTGGCCATCCTTTTTGTTCAGCAAGTGATTGCAGTTGTTTTTGAAGTGATATTTCCTTTTCAGCCTGGGCAGCTGCCGCTCTTTGCAAAATATCATATTGGGTTTTTATTTGCGGCAATGCTTTTTCGCAAAAGCTGCCGAGAAGAATAAAAAGAATAATGCGGAAGAATACACTCTTCATACAGGGTAATTAAAAAATCCTTCTAAAATACATTAATTATTATTCAATAAGGAAAAAGTAATAGTTTTATGGTGTATGAATTTACATTTATTTCTTTTATCAAACATTATTTTGGTTTCAGGATTTTTTGTAACGCCTCGTGAAAATTTTTGCAGGCGGCAGGGTTTGCAGGGATATGTTTACCTTGTTTCGGGCAATCAAATGCCCTCTCCGGACAGGCCTGCGTCTAAACCAAAAGGCTTGCAGACCACGCTTTATATTTACCGGCTCACCTCTCTTTCCGATGTGGTCCGGCAGGGAGAATCAGCTTTTTATTCCGGCATTTCAACAGAGCTGGTTAAAGCAGTGAAGACTGACAAAAACGGCCATTTCAAAACAAAATTAAAGCCCGGTATGTATTCGCTCTTCCTGAAAAAAGATGATTTGTTTTTTTCAAGTGTCTTTGATGAAAAAAATAATATTTGCCCGGTGGAAGTGAAACGGGGAAAAATGACTGAGGTTGTTTTCAATGCCAATTATAATGCGGTTTATTGATTTTTTAAGTAAAGGAGTATCACAGTTTGCCGGCTGACTGCAAATTATTTGTAAATTTGCAAAGCGGAATGATGAACAATGAGTTGTTGAAAATTTATCAGGATACCCCCCGCCTTTTTCAACTGGCGGACAGGCTTTCTTTTTCCCAACCACAAAAAGTTTTTCTTAAAAACCTTCATGGCAGCGCTTCGCAGTTTGTTTTTGCAGCGGCATTCTCGCACCCGGCGTGCAGCCAGCTGAACCACCTGATTATATTGAATGATGCGGAAGAAGCTGCTTATTTTCATAATACAATCGAAAACCTGACCGGGGCGCTGGATCTGTTTTATTTTCCTTCTTCTTTCCGTACCAGAAAGAATTTTAAACTGCTGAATTCCTCACATGTCATGCTGCGTACCGAAGCGCTGGCAAAATTTGCGGCAGGCGGTAATAAAAAAATCCTGGTTACTTACCCGGAGGCTCTCCAGGAAAAAGTAACAGTGCCTGACGCCCTTTCATTGAGCATCATTTCTATCAAAACAGCAGATCACCTTGATGTAGGCAGGCTGTTGCTGCAATTATCAGATTATGGCTTCGAGCGGACCGACTTTGTATATGAGCCGGGACAGTTTGCAATACGCGGCGGTATCCTTGATATTTATTCTTTCGGCAATGACAAACCATATCGTATCGAGTTGTTCGGTAATGAAGTGGATTCAATACGTATCATTGACCCCGAAACGCAACTGAGTGAGCGGAAACTATTACAGGTAAATATCATTCCCAATGTAGATACGCAATTTGAAAATGATGCAAAGGTCTCTCTGCCTGATTTTTTACCTGGGAACACTGTTTTATGGATACAGGACATGGATTGCTGTCTTGAAAAGATCAGGGAAACATCTTTGGAACTTAAGAATTTTTTGCTTGATGAAAATAAAATGGCAAAAACTCAGGCCAGCGGTGACCCGATGGAAAGAAAGGATATCAGTGCGGAAGATTTTATAACTGCGGATGAGTTAAATCAAAAAATCAGTAACAGGCATGTCGTGGAATTTGGGTACCGCTCTTCTCACAGTACATTCGAAATTGAATATAACACCAGGGAACAGCCTGCATTCAACCGGAGGTTTGACCTGCTGATGCAGGATCTGAAAGAATGGAAGAAAAAGAATTTCCGGATCTATTTGTTTGCAGGCAATTCGAAGCAGCTGGAGCGGCTTTACAGTATTTTCAGCGATCTGAAAGAAGAGATTCAATTCACCCCCATAGCTACTTCCATTCACGAAGGATTTATTGATGAGGACCTGAAAATCGTTTGCTATACCGACCACCAGATCTTTCAGCGTTATCATAAATACAACGTAAAACAGGCCTATAATAAAAACAAAGCGCTGACATTAAAAACTCTCCGTGAATTGCAGCCGGGGGATTATGTGACGCATATTGATCACGGCGTTGGTATTTTCAGCGGCCTTCAGAAACTGGAAGTGAACGGAAAGCTGCAGGAAGTGGTACGCATCATTTATAAAGACAGTGATATTCTTTATGTCAATATCAACTCACTGCATAAAATTGCAAAGTACACCGGTAAAGAAGGAACGATACCCAGGATAAGCAAATTAGGCAGCGACACCTGGAATAAACTGAAGGAAAAGACAAAAACCAAAGTAAAAGAGATTGCGTTTGACCTGATCAAATTATACGCAAAGAGAAAAGCTCAGATGGGTTTTGCTCATTCGCCGGACAATTATATGCAGACAGAGCTGGAGGCTTCTTTTATTTATGAAGATACCCCTGATCAGAGTAAAGCGGCAGCAGATGTAAAAAAAGATATGGAATCACCATCACCCATGGACCGGTTGGTTTGCGGTGATGTAGGTTTTGGAAAAACCGAAGTTGCGATCAGGGCTGCTTTTAAGTCCTGTATTGATGGTAAGCAGGCTGCTGTTCTTGTTCCCACTACCATTCTTGCATTTCAGCATTACAAAACGTTCAGTGAACGGCTGAAAGATTTCCCGGTGACGGTGGATTATATCAACCGGTTTAAATCAACAAAGGAAAAGAAGGAAACACTGAAAAAACTCAGTGAAGGAAAAACAGAAATCATCATAGGCACACATGCGCTGCTGGGAAAAGATGTGAAGTTTAAAGATCTTGGTTTGCTGATCATTGATGAGGAACAAAAATTCGGTGTTGGGCATAAAGAAAAAATCAAAACGCTGAAGACAACCGTAGATTGCCTGACGCTCACCGCGACTCCCATACCACGTACTTTACAGTTTTCGCTGATGGGAGCGAGGGACCTGAGTATTATCAATACCCCGCCGCCCAACCGGCAGCCGATACAAACCGAAGTGATGGTGTATAACGAAGATGTGATCCGGGATGCAATTTATTTTGAAACAGAGAGGGGAGGCCAGGTGTTTTTTATTTTCAACCGTGTCAGCGGGCTGGCAGAAATGGCATCTATCATCCAGGGTTTGTGCCCTGACCTGAGTATCGGGTATGCACACGGCCAGATGGAAGGAAATGATCTTGAAAAAAGAGTTCTTGATTTCATTGATAAAAAATATGACGTTCTTGTTTGTACGAATATTGTAGAAAGCGGTGTGGATATTCCCAATGTAAACACGATCATCGTAAATAATGCTCACCAGTTCGGTTTGAGTGACCTTCACCAGCTGAGGGGGAGGGTCGGCCGCAGCAATAAAAAAGCGTTTTGCTATTTGCTGGCTCCGCCGGTAAGTACGTTGCCGGCTGATTCAAGAAAGCGTTTGCAGACATTGGAACAGCATAGCGACCTGGGCAGCGGTTTCCAGATCGCCATGAGAGACCTGGATATCCGGGGAGCAGGTAATTTATTGGGAGGCGAGCAAAGTGGTTTTATGGCAGAGATCGGTTTTGAAATGTATCAGAAGATACTGGATGAAGCAATCAGAGAATTAAAACGGACAGACTTCAAAGAATTGTTTAAAGAAGAAATTGCTAAGCAGGATGACTATGTGCAGGACTGCACCATTGATACAGACCTGGAGATACTGATCCCTGATGAATATGTGGAAAGCATTACAGAACGGTTATCACTTTATACCCGCATGGATAACTGTGAGACCAACGAAGAATTGGATCAGTTGAAACTTGAGCTGAAAGATCGTTTTGGCCCCATACCGCAGCAGGTGGAAGATCTCTTCATCACGGTTCGATGCAGGAAACTGGCGGTAGATCTCGGTTTTGAAAAAATGTCACTGAAAAGTGATACGTTGCGGTGCTATTTTATCAATAAAAATGACTCTCCTTATTTTGAATCTGAAACATTTAAAAAAATTCTTGCTTACATTCAGACCGGAACGAACAAAGCAAGGCTGAAGCAAGTTGGAAAAATGTTTTTATTGACAATCGGACCGATGGAAAATATGGAAGAGGTGATTCGTTTTCTTACCCAGTTGCATCAGTATTGTTTCAGGGAAAACAACGTGCCGGCAGTTTGATTTTTCAGGCTGTGAACTGTCAGAACAGGTTGGTGAATGTGATATAATTACATTATTTTTAGTGAATAAATGCAATTATGAGATTGAATCCAATTCCCTTGACGGTTGCGCTGTTGTTTTTTTGTATGGATGCAAGCGCACAACAAAAAGAGCCTTACACTTTAATGCTGAACAGCGGATTTTTCGTTCCTCAAAAAAATATAACTGCAGAAAAAATAGATTCGGTAAACAGGCTGGCTGCACGGACAGATCAAAAATCTTTTAGCATTATCCAGTTTGAAAAAATTCCTACAGAAGCACAAAGGGAAATATTAAAACAGTCCGGTATTGAACTGCTGGATTATATCCCGGCAAATGCATACACGGTAACAGTGGAAGGGAAACTGGATATGGCAGCACTTTTGCAGGTAAATGCGAGAGCAATTGTTGATCTTTCACCCCGGCAAAAAATGCAACCGGCTCTTGCAAATGGTATCTTACCATCATGGGCCGTAAAAATTCCCGGCACCGTTGATGTTTGGATCAGTTACCCTAAGTCTTTTTCATTGGAAACGGTTAGCACCGAATTACAACACAGGAATTTTGATATTACATCTTCTTCTTTTAAAAATTACAGGGTATTGTCTTTGCGGATCTCCCAGAAAAGGCTGGCAGAACTTGCCGCATTGCCATTTATTGAATTTGTTCAGCCTGCTCCGCATGAAGATCAGTTGTTGAATCATCAGAGTGTTCCCAATTCAAGAGCCAATGTGCTGAATTCCTCTTTGCCCGGAGGGCGCAAGCTTCATGGCGAAGGTGTTGTGATCGGCATTGGAGATGATAGTGATCCTCTCAGGCATTTGGATTTTACCGGCAGGGTGATCAACAGGGCAGCTATTGCCGGCGGTGGTCATGGAATTCATGTTATGGGCACTGCAGCGGGAGCAGGAATAATAAAAGAACGCTTCAGGGGATATGCTCCAAAAGCAACAATAGTCAGCCAGTCTTTTTCCAACATATTATCTTTTGCGCCGGCTTATGTGCAGGATTATGGCATGATAGCCACAAACAACTCCTATGGCAATGTAGTGGATGATTGCAATTCATTTGGGACTTATGATCTGTATTCTCACATTTTGGACCAGATGGCTTTTGATCTCCCCAACCTGCAAAATGTTTTTGCAGCAGGTAATAGCGGCACTATGAGTTGCAGTCCTTATCCTTCAGGATTCAAGACCGTATTGGGAAGTTACCAATCTGCAAAGAATGTAATATCCGTTGGCAATACGGATGCAGAGGCGGTGATCAATAACACATCCAGTAAAGGACCGGTAGCAGATGGACGTATCAAACCGGAAATTGCAGTACAGGGTACAAGAATATTTTCAACGTACCCGGTAAATACTTATGTGTCAAGTTCCGGTACCAGTATGGCATCACCTGCAGTAACAGGGGGCCTGGCGTTATTGGTTCAGCGGTTTCGCCAGTTGAACAGCGGCGCTGATCCGAAAAACGGCTTACTAAAAGCTTTGATTTGTAACGGAGGAACGGATATCGGTAATGCAGGACCCGATTATACTAATGGTTTCGGATGGATGAATTTGCTACGATCTGTGCAGATGATGGAAAACAACAGCTATTTCGATGCAACTGTTGCCAACAGTGCCACCAATACACATAGCATTACAGTACCGGCAAATACGGCGCTGTTAAGAGTGATGTTATATTGGAATGATCCACCGGCCACCTTGCTTTCTCCTCATACACTGGTGAATGACCTTGACCTTAAAGTGACGGACTTTACTTCTAATACCACTCTTCCGTTGATTCTGGATACTATACCGGGACATGTAATAAATGCCGCCACCACGGGAGAAGATCATATAAATAATATTGAGCAGGTCGTAATAAATAATCCTGCTGCCGGCACTTATACTTTAAGTGTGAGCGGAACAGCGATCACACAGAATTCCCCTCAGGAATATTTCCTGGTTTATGATGCAATCCCGTCTTCTATAACATTGACTCATCCTGTAGGAGGAGAAAAACTTGTTCAGGGTGATTCTATTTATATCAGCTGGGATTCATGGGGCGATCCCGGCAGCAATTTCACTATCAGGTTTTCTTCTGATAATGGTGTAACATGGAAAGACACAACCGCTCCCGCAGGTGCCAGGCAGTTGAAATGGTTTGCTCCTTCTGTCACCACCGATCAGGCAAGGATCCGCATCATAAAAAATGCTACTGCCGCAAGCAGTACAAGCGAAGCATTCACAATTTTAGGTGCTCCGGTACTTTCGCTTGCCGCCGTTCAATGTGAAGGATACATTTCCTTAACCTGGAATCCGGTAAGTGGTGCAACAGATTATGAAGTCATGATGCTGCAGGGAAGCGATATGGTTTCGGTTGCCACAACCACCGGCACTTCTTATGTGGTCAGTGGTTTATCAAAAGATTCAGTGTATTGGGTTTCTGTAAGGGCGAGATTGAATGGAAATTCCGGTAGGCGGTCAGATGCTATTTCTCGTCAGCCAAACAACGGGACATGCAGCGGTAATATTTCTGATAATGATCTGAAAGTAGATACGATAATAGCTCCTTCTACGGGAAGGAGATTTACATCTACCGGATTGTCTTCAGCAACAACCATAACCGCCCGGATCAAAAACCTTGATGATGCTGCAATAAACAAATATGCAGTTAAATATTCTGTAAACGACGGAGCATGGGTGATTGATTCGGTGCTGGCGCCTATCGCAGGAGGAACCACCGATACACATAGCTTCTCTGCTACTTATGATTTTTCAGCAATAGGTACATATACACTCAGGGTGGTAGTGGTAAATGCAGCTGCAGCGGATCCTGTTGGCGCTAATGATACAATGACTGTAGTCATCAGGCAACTGGATAATCCTGCGATTGATCTCACTGCTGCTTTCCTGGATAACCTGGAAACAGCCCCTGAACAAAGTTTTACTACGAAGCAAACAGGCCTGACCGGGTTAGATCGTTATGATTTTTCAAGATCAACTTCATTCGGGCGTATTCGCTCTTTTGTGAATACGGGAACAGCATATTCCGGGACTAAAGCTTTGACATTGGATTCCTATGAATATAATGCTGCAGGCACTTCTGATTCATTGTATGGTACATTTAATCTCTCGACTTATAATGCGGCCAATGATGATATTCGGCTTGATTTTCACTATAAAAATCATGGTCAGTTGTCGAATCCTGCCAATAAAGTCTGGATCAGGGGCAGTGATACTCAACCCTGGATAGAAGTATATGACCTGTATGCAAATCAGAATGACCCGGATGGATCGTATAAGTTTACTCCGAGTATTGAGTTGAGTAATTCCCTGCTTTTGAATTCACAAAATTTCAGCAGCAGTTTCCAGGTTCGGTGGGGGCAGTGGGGACAGATATTGATGTCTGATGATTTTGGCGGGGCAGGCTATACGTTTGATGATATACGTTTATACAGGGTGTTCAACGATGTACAGATGATCAGTATTGACACCCCGATAGTGGCGAGTTGCGGATTGAATGCCACGACACCTGTCCGGGTCTCAATCCGTAACAGTTCCAATTCAACAATAAGCTCTATACCGGTCAAGTACAGGATAGATAATGGTGCGATTGTCAATGAAACGATCGCAACAATTGCATCGAAGACTACTGTTCAATACACATTTACAACATTGGCAAACCTTGCAACTCCGGGAAATCATTTGATCGAAGTGTGGGCGGATTATTCCGGTGATTCATTCCGGGAAAATGATACGGTGAGGGTGAATATTGTGAACTCTGCCGTTATTTCCTCGTTTCCATACCTGGAAAATTTTGAAGGAGGGAATGGCGGTTGGTACACCGGAGGTAAAAATAGTTCATGGGAATATGGCATCCCATCATCGCCAAAAATCTCCGGCGCAGCCAGTGGCAGTATGGCATGGAAAACATCTTTGGCAGGAGGATATAATGATCTTGAATATTCTTTTTTATATTCTCCATGTTTCAATGTCTCCGGCATGACGAATCCAACTCTCAGTGCCAGCATTGCATTGGATCTGGAAGATTGCGGCAGCACTCTCTGTGACGGCGCCTGGGTTGAATATTCTGCTGACGGGAAATCCTGGTCGAGGCTCGGTGCATACGGCCAGGGAACAAATTGGTATAATAAAAATTATTCGGGAAATAATTTATGGAGTGTGGAGAACTATACCCGCTGGCACGTGGCTACCATTCCTCTTCCTCCCGGTTTAACCAACCTAAGATTACGATTTGTTCTAAAGTCTGATCCGGCAGTAAACAGGGAAGGAGTTGCCCTGGATGATATACATGTTTATGATAACACTTACGGGATATATGACGGTGTTACCCTGGGTTCTCCTGTGACACAAACTATTGCAGGCGGTACCGGCTGGATCAATTTTACTTCGGGAGGAAAACTGGTGGCTTCTATTCAGCCAAACAATCAGAATATGGGCAGTACTGATGTGCAGGCTTATATCAATACAGGAGCTGTCCGTTACCGGAATAATCAATACTATCATGACAGGAACATTACCATAAAACCTGCATCCAGGAATTTAGGTGATTCTGTCTTGGTGCGTTTTTATTTCCTCGACAAAGAAACAGATACGCTGATCAAAGCAACAGGTTGCAGTAACTGCACCAAGCCTTCTTCAGCATACCAGTTAGGAGTTTCAAAATATACCGATCCTGATTTCAATTTTGAAAATGGTACCCTTGCAGATGATAACCAGGGAATGTGGTTGTTTATCAAACCATCCCAGGTCGCCAAAGTGCCTTTTGATAAAGGGTACTATGCTGAATTTAGAGTGAAAGATTTTTCGGAGTTCTGGCTGAATGACGGAGGCCCGGGGAATATTCATCCCCTGCCTGTAGATCTTATTGATTTTACTGCCCGGAAAAAACAAAACAAAGATGTATTGTTACAATGGACGGTTGCCAATGAAATAAATGTAAACCGCTACGAGGTGCAGCTGGCAAAAGGAAATGATGAATACCGGAAAAATCATTTCATAACGACAGGGAAGGTGAATGCTGTTGCAACTTCTTCGGATCAGCGTTATTATAGTTTTACAGACGGTGAGAATAATAAATCCGGGGTGCGTTATTACCGTCTGAAAATAATTGACAACGACGGCTCCTTCAAATATTCCCTGATCAGGCCTGTTGTGTTCAATGAAGAGATATCCTGGCAGATTTATCCCAATCCTTCACAGGGAATTTTCAATCTTGTTTACCAGGCTGCAAACGGTCAGAATATTTCAATAAAGATTTATGATGCTGCAGGGAAAGTTGTCTGGAACTCTTCTGCTGTGGCAAGTGGTTTTGTTGATAAACTGGAAATAGATCTGCACGGAGAGAATTATGCTTCCGGCCTTTATTTACTCCAGGCGGATGATGGAGTGAAGAAACAGGCGCTGCGCTTATTAAAGCAATAGGCCACTGATAGTATCAGGAATCCTGTTCTGTAAAATAGGGAACAGGAGTCCTGATGCAGAATGATAGAGTTTTACCACCCCTGTTTGGCAATGCCTGCTTTGATCGCAGCATTCGCCTTTTCTGCGTTTACCAGAGTGGTCAGTTTATTTCCTTTTCCGTCATGACCCTGTACCATGAAAGCTCCTTTAGCAGTTTTTGTAATGACTGCATCAAGGATCGGAACATTCTTTTCTTTGGTTCTTACATTGTAAGCCGTAAGTGTTACTTCGGACATAGTATAAAGTTTTAGATATGAGAGCGTGAAATTACTGATTTGAAAAGTTAGAGAAATCAAAACTTTCTAACAGCAGGGAGGAAATAACCTTCTTAAATATTTAGGATATTAATTCTTAGGAGGTTAGACATTAAATGTCCAGCCTGGCATAGCGGGCATGTGATTCGATGAATTCTCTTCTTGGAGCTACTTCATCACCCATCAGCATGCTGAAAACCCGGTCCGCTTCGGCAGCGCTTTCAATTGTAACCTGTTTGAGTGTTCTTGAATCAGGATTCATGGTAGTGTCCCTGAGTTGGTCAGCATTCATCTCTCCCAAACCTTTATAGCGTTGCACACTGACAGAATCATCTTTACCTCCCCCGAATTTTTCTACCAGTGCTTTTCTTTGTTCCTCATTCCATGCATAAGCCTGTTCTTTTCCTTTTTTTACCAGGTAAAGTGGAGGTTGGGCAATATATACATAGCCCTGGCCGACCAATTCTTTCATATACCGGTAAATGAAAGTAAGGATCAGTGTGGCGATATGGCTGCCATCCACATCCGCATCCGTCATGATGATCAGTTTATGATAACGCAGCCTGCTTAAGTCCAGGGCTTTCGGATCATCGGCAGTTCCTACTTTCACTCCCAGTGCTGTGAACATATTCCTGATCTCCTCATTGTCGTAGATCTTATGTTCCATTGCTTTCTCTACATTCAGGATCTTTCCCCGCAAGGGCAATATCGCCTGAAAACTTCTGTCTCTTCCTTGTTTGGCAGTTCCGCCGGCAGAATCTCCCTCTACAAGAAACAACTCGCATCGTTCGGGGTTACGGTCGGAACAATCTGCCAGTTTTCCCGGCAAGCCACTGCCCGACAATACGGATTTTCTCTGCACCAGGTCTCTTGCTTTTCTTGCGGCTGCTCTTGCCTGGGCAGCAAGAATCACTTTGTTGATGATATTTTTTGCGTCCCGCGGGTTTTCTTCAAGATACGCTTCAAGTACTTTGGAAACGGTAGTATCCACTACTCCCATCACATCAGTATTTCCAAGCTTGGTTTTTGTTTGCCCTTCAAACTGGGGTTCGGGAACTTTTACTGAAATAATAGCAGTGAGGCCTTCACGAAAATCATCACCTTCAATCTCCACTTTTGCTTTTTCAAACATGTTCTCTTTGTCTCCGTAACTTTTGAATACCCGGGTCAAAGCTCTGCGGAAACCGGCTACATGTGTCCCTCCCTCAATGGTATTAATGTTGTTTACATAAGAATAAATATGTTCATTAAAAGCATCGTTGTAGTTCAGGGCTACTTCAACGGCAACATTGGTTTGCGGATCTAATCCTTCCACATAAAGCACTTTCGGGATCAGCGAATTTCTTCCGGCATTCTGATCCATCATTTCTACAAATTCAACGATGCCTCCTTCACTGTGAAATGTCTTGTTATAGTAATTGCCGTTTTCTTCTTTTTCTCTCTGGTCTACGAGTGTAATGCGAACGCCTTTATTGAGAAAAGCTAATTCACGGAGACGGCCTTCCAGGATATCTTTTTTGAAACTAACCGTGGTGAATATTGTATCGTCGGGCCAGAAGCGGGTAGTGGTTCCTGTTTTATTACTGGGACCAATCTCACGAACAGCATATTGAGGAATTCCTGTTTTATATTCCTGCTCAAATGTTTTTCCATCCCGGTTTACCCAAACGTGTAGTTGTTTACTCAATGCATTAACACAGCTAACACCCACACCATGCAAACCCCCGGAGACTTTGTAAGATCCTTTATCGAATTTACCTCCGGCATGCAGTATTGTCATCACCACTTCCAGTGCAGATCGTTTTTCTTTCTGCATGATACCTGTAGGAATGCCCCTGCCATCATCTTCTACTGAAACTGAGTTGTCCTCATAGATGGTGACAACAATATTTTTACAATACCCTGCCAGCGCTTCGTCAATAGAATTGTCCACTACTTCGTACACCAAATGATGTAATCCTTTTTCGCTGATATCACCAATGTACATGGCCGGCCGCTTACGAACCGCTTCCAGGCCTTCCAGCACCTGGATACTATCTGCACCGTAACTGATATTTGAAGTAGTGATTTTTTCTTTGATTTCTGAACTCATAAAGGGGAAAATCCTCTCATTAATTTGTAAAAAAACTGTGTATGCAAATGTACATAATTAAAGGCTCTTTGCCGGAATTTGACAATGCTTTTTTCTTCACTTTTTAGTTAAAAAAAGAGGAAAAGATCACCAAGATACGTCATGCAGTTTCCAGGCTTTTTTACACAGCAAATTCAGGGAAAACAAAAGGCCTTCTTTGTTAGAAAACAATCATGATCTTTTTACGATTTGGGCAACAAGATCTGCTTCTGTACATATTTTGTTCCCAACATATACCGTTCCTTTCATTTCGCAAATGCCCCGGCGGATGGGGGCCATTAATTCCATTCTCAATAGAAGGGTATCACCGGGCCTTACCATTTGTTTGAACTTGCAATTGTCTATTTTCAGAAAATAAGTGTCGTAGTTGCCTTCGCCGCTGAGGTTGATGGCAAGAATGCCTCCGGTTTGTGCCAGGGCTTCTACCTGTAATACGCCGGGCATCACAGGATTACCCGGAAAATGCCCCTGGAAAAACCATTCATTGAACGTGACATTCTTTACCCCCACGATATAAGTGTCACTGAGATCAATGATCTTATCGACCAATAAAAAAGGATACCGGTGCGGCAGTTTTTTTTCGATATACTGCTGATCATATATAGGGGACTGTACAGGATCATACACGGGAACATCCTTATTGTATTTGTTCCTTTTGATGTATTGTTTGATCTTTTTTGCAAACTCCACATTGCTGCTATGCCCGGGGCGGTTTGCAATGATCTTTGCTTTAAAAGGATAACCTACCAGTGCAAGATCTCCTACTACATCCAATAATTTGTGCCGGGCAGGCTCATTGGGAAAACGCAATTCAAGATTGTTCAGGTATCCTTCACTTTTCACTTCGATCTTGTCTTTACCGAATATCTTTTTCAGTTTATCCATGTCAGATCCTTCCATTGGCTTGTCCACTACCACTATCGCATTGTTTATATCACCGCCTTTGATGAGGTTATTTTCCAGGAGCATTTCCAATTCATGCAGGAAACAAAACGTACGGCAAGGCGCTATTTCGTCTTTAAAATCAGCAATCGTTTTTAAACCCGCATGCTGGGTGCCCAACACCGGGGAATTGAAATCTATCAGCGTGGTAACCTGGTAATCAGATGCAGGTATGGCAGTCATTTCCACTTTTTTCTTATCATCAAAAAACTGGATATTTTCATTTATCGTATACCAGGTTTTACTGGCTTCCTGTTCCACTACGCCTGCATTTTCTATCAGATCAACAAAAGGTTCCGAACTGCCATCCATGATCGGTACTTCGGGGCCGTTCAATTCAATCAGGCAATTGTCAATACCCATTCCTACCAATGCGGCCAGTATGTGTTCTACTGTACTTACTTTGGTTCCGTTTGTTCCAATGGTTGTGCCGCGGCTGGTGTCGGTTACAAGATCGCAGTCCGCTTTGATTGTTGGCTGGCCGGGCAGATCCATGCGCCGGAACTGGTATCCATACCCGGGGTTAGCGGGTTTTAAGATCATATCTACCAGTACGCCGGTATGCAATCCGGTTCCTGATATTTTAGCTTCAGACCTGAGTGTATGTTGTTTATCCGGGTTAAAATTTGGAGTCATTCCGGTGAAATGTTTTTTGACGGACAAAGATAGCCAATCAGATAAAATCAGATGATGCGGTAATTTTTGTAATCAAAAAGACGCTTCCCTGTCTTTTTCTCAATAAAATAAAGGATAGAATCTTTAAAAGATAATTTTTTTCTTGACAGGTCAAATGGAATGTCCCAGTTTTTTTCCCCTATTCTTTTTTGCATCACCTGAGGGTGTGTTTCTTCAAATTTTTTCAGAACATCTGCATCCTGTAAGTAGTCGAACAATTCCGGTTGTTCTTTTTGAAACTGCGCCTGCTGGTCATTACTCCAAAAGATGTGGGAGTCTTCAATTTTATGTTTTTGTTTTTGCGGATCCTTTACCCAGCCATAGTGATAAATATATGCGTCAATCAGTTTTACGTTCAATTTCTGATTGTTTTTACGGAAACCCTGGGCGTCTCTGTATGCACGGATGTTTTTGTCATTGCGGATGATTCTTATTTCCCGGTTGTACCATCTTCTTGTATCACCGATGTAATCGTACGTGCCGTAAAAATGCAGGTACCTGAATAATAAACCTTCCACTTTCGGTGTGTCAAGATATTTTTTTGCCTCCTTCAGAATGGTTTCGTGATATTTTTCGTGCACCACTTCATCTGCCTGCAGGTAAAAAGCCCAATCACTGTCAGGTGAAACATGAGAGAATGCTTTGTCGGTTTCAACTGCTAATATCCTGCCTCCTGCCCGGATGGTATCATCCCATACGGAATGAGTGATCTTTATTTTTGGAGAGGCAATGGATTCGATCAGTTGTAATGTATTGTCTTCGCTGTTGCCTATGCTGACAATGAACTCATC